>Ga0209824_10000006_pt1 | contig 295741 bp, 277 predicted proteins | sample VDWuncwatermetaG_FD_184124 | JGI IMG/M metagenome (GOLD analysis project Ga0209824, IMG submission 184124) | Wastewater microbial communities from Netherlands to study Microbial Dark Matter (Phase II) - VDW unchlorinated drinking water (SPAdes)... ... | reverse complement strand
CCAATTTCTACAAAGACCAGTATGGAGTCGAAGGCAAGACCACGCTCCTGACGTTCGGGCTACTTGCTCCGCATAAGGGGATAGAGGTTGTCCTGCGCGCGCTTCCTAAAGTCATAAAAGAACATCCGAACGCGGTATACATAGTCGTCGGCGTTACGCATCCCAATCTGTTAAGACATGAGGGTGAAGCATACAGGCTTTTCTTACAACGCCTTTGCGATGAGCTTGGGGTTTCGAGGAATGTCATTTTCCATAACCGGTTTGTATCTCCTGAAGAACTCAAAGAGTTACTCGTGCTCGCCGATATTTACATTACCCCATATCTTGAAGAAGCGCAGATAATTTCCGGGACACTGGCCTATTCGTTCGGCGTAGGAAACGCGGTCATCTCGACTCCATACTGGCATGCCGCCGAACTGCTTAGCGACGGCAAGGGTATTCTCGTGCCGTTTAACGATCCGGAAGCGATAGGGCAGGCGATCATAAGGCTTATTGGCAACGAAAACGAACGTAACGCGATGCGCAAGAACGCCTATCTTTTAGGCCGCGAGATGATATGGAGCAATGTGACGTTAAAATACGCGTCTATCTTCGAAGAATCCAGGATGAAACGCTCTCCCGTAACGCAAAAGAAGATAACAATGCATCCTCTTGAACAGCTGTTTCCCGTACTACCTGACATCAAGCTCGACCATCTCGTGAGAATGACTGACTCCATCGGGATCTTCCAGCACGCCACGTTCAATATTCCTAACTTCTCCGAAGGGTATTGCACAGACGACAATGCGCGGGCGCTTATTCTCGCCGTACTGCTTGAGAATCTAGGCACCGTAAATCTTCTTACAATCAATGATCTCGCGAGCCGCTATCTTGGATTCCTCAGGTACGCCTGGGATCATTCTATCGGTCGGTTTAGGAATTTTCTGACCTTCCAGCGAAATTGGAAAGAAGAAGTGCCCAGCGAAGATTGCCATGGGAGGGCGTTATGGGCTATCGGTATCTGCACCGGGCAATCCAAAAACGAAGGATTTGTTCAGATGTCAGTTGAGCTTTTTGAAAAGGCCCTTGCTTCTTCAGCGTCATTCACTTCGCCGCGCGCATGGGCTTTCACATTGCTCGGGATACATGAATATCTACAGCGTCTTCACGGAGACATGCTCGTCCGTAACTGTCTGCAGATACTCGCTACGCGGCTTCACGATCTTTACAAAGTAAATACCGACGCGGAATGGCTGTGGTTTGAATCATCTTTGACATATTGCGACGCTCAATTGCCTCACGCGCTTTTAGTGAGCGGACATGATCTCGATAATGAAGAAATGCTGAAAGCGGGGATAGATGCTTTAAAGTGGCTTGTAAAGATACAGACTTCGACTCGCGGGCATTTCCAGCCGGTAGGCTCGGACGGTGCGTACCAGCGTGGCGGTGTAAAACCTGTCTTTGACCAACAACCGGTAGAAGCCTATTCCACTGTTTCAGCTTGTCTTGAAGCCTATCGCGTCACAAAAGATAAGGCGTGGCATGATGAGGCCTCAAAAGCTTTTCAATGGTTCCTCGGAGGTAATGATCTAGGTATTTCCTTATACGACCCGGTAACGGGGGGATGCTGTGATGGGCTTCACATTGACAGGGTGAATCGCAATCAAGGCGCTGAATCTACGCTTTCATTTCTTCTGTCACTAACCGAAATGACGCATATGGGAAATATTCTCGAAAGTCTTAAGGAGCCCTTGGAGGAATGATAAAGAATACCGGTATAGTCATTACCCCTGATAGCGAGTGCGTCATTATCAGGCCGTATATTCCCGTTGATCAATCGCGCGTCCCGAGGATCGTCTCGCGCGTTATGGCGCTGGAGGAATCCGCCGCCGAAGAAGAGCTAAAGAAGGTCATACGCGATTTTTCGGCGCGACACCATAATTTTGATGTCATCCTTAAGCGCCAATTTGAAGTCGTCCGCGCATATATGCCTTCCGATTTCCTACCTTCTAAAGCGCGCAAGCTTCTCATAGGAGCGTACTTCATCGGTGAGCATTCATATGAATCAACGGCCCTCTTTAATCCTTCTATTGTCGCGCATCCTGATCAGTCCGGGGTTTCTCGCGGCTCGTTACGCGTAATTATTTCTTTGCGCGCGACAGGTGAAGGGCATATATCCACATTGGCATTCCGTTCGGGGGTCGTAGACCAACATGGATCTATATCGATCGATAAGGCTTCTAGTTTCGCTTGTACCGCCGAACCGAAACCGAACGCGCTTTACGATAAGATATGTTTCATCGGGAAACTCTATGAAATGGGACTGGAGAATGACTGCTCAAAATACATTACGGACCCGTTACCGGCTGAGTTTACCATGGAGCAGCTGCAGGATAAGGTCAATACCTATACTATCGGGCATCATCCGATAACTCCGACAGACAGGCTTACCTGTGAAAAGATCTTATGGCTCGCACGATGTAATTACGAAGCCACTTTCTCACCGCGGTTTACGCTTTCAGAGCGTGTTCTATTTCCGCTCTCGCCCAGCGAGCAGAACGGTATGGAGGATGCGCGTTTCGTTTTCTTTAGGGACGATGACGGAAGCGGAAAATACTATGCCACCTATACGGCGTATGACGGGAAGGTCATCCTCCCGCAGATAATGGAGACAGAAGATTTTATTCATTTTAAAATGATCACCTTGAACGGCAGGGCGGCGGTCAACAAAGGGATGGCTTTGTTCCCGCGCAAGATAAACGGCCGTTACGCGATGATCTCCCGGAACGATAATGAGAGGCTTTTCCTCATGTATTCCGATAATATCCATTTCTGGCGTGAAGCCGTCCCGTTTATGGAGCCTTTGTATCCCTGGGAGTTCGTGCAGATCGGAAATTGCGGTTCTCCCATCGAGACTGAGCGCGGGTGGCTGCTTTTGACTCATGGTGTCGGCCCGCTGCGTCAATACTCGATCGGCGCGGCTCTGCTTGACCGCGATGATCCTTCGCGCGTACTCGGCCGGTTGAGTGAACCGCTTGTTCACTGGAAGGATAACAGCCGTTGTGGGTATGTCCCAAATGTCGTCTATTCGTGCGGCGCCATGGTCCATGGCGATACGCTTATTATCCCTTACGCGTTATCCGATCAACAGACGACTATCGCGCTGGTATCGCTGCGCGAGATCCTAGACAGGTTGTCTTAGGGAAAGGTCTCGACTGGTGCAAAAAAACATAATCAAATAAGGGCAAGAGGATTTAAATAACCCCATGTCCACCTCTCGTAGGTGGACATTTCACATCTATTTACCCGTCAAATAGTTACGTAATTTCTAGCCCAAAATGACCGTACATTTCGGACAAATTACGCGAGGAAATAACCTCTCAGAAGGTGTGAATTTCCTTGTTATAGGCTATAAATTCGCTATAATAGATACCTGTAAATAACGAGAGGTTTCCCCTCGGTCCATACGAGAGGGACCCCAATTTTTAACAGTCGGACGAGTTGGGATTTGAAGCCAAATTTGCGCCGACCAAAGAATTATTTCATTACCAGCGCCCAGCAATTGGCTGCGCTTATTCTTTCCGAGCCATTAAAACATGCCGGGATAAAAGGAGCAGCGATTTACGGGGTTTCGTTATTAACCGGAGTAGCGATTCTGCCCGTTGCGGTAGTGGCGACATTTGCAGGAAAAGATAATGCCCAGCAGGATATTAATGCGCCAATAGATCATCTTTACGAAATAAGTCTGGAGGTATTAAAGCGTAAGGGCAAGATTACTAAGGAACAGAAGAGTGGAGGGCTTATTGAGGCGGTGGCCGAAGGAGCTAATGTGAACTCGAAATTAAAATCGGTATCTGCCAATACTGCCCATATTACTATTTCGGCCCGTAAGTATATGCTGCCCAAGCCGGAAATCGCCAGCGGGATTTTGTATCAGGTTTCCGAACAGTTACAAAAGTAGTTATTTAAGTCATGAAAACTATATATAGAGATAAGAATGGAAGAGATAAAAATCCGGAGCAATTAATTGAGGAGATAAAATAGCTGCTTAAAAGGCAGAAGGAGAAGTTAAAATAACCAAGGATTTCCCGTCCGATACATCAATAACCAGCATTAAAAAATAGCGGAGACCAATAATGAAAATAAAGATTTATTATCATCACACCGACTGCGGAGGAGTGGTCTATTACGCCAATTATTTAGAATTTTTAGAAGAGGCGCGCACGGAATTTTTTGCCGGAAGAGGGCTTTTGCTTAAAGAACTTTCCGAGCAGGGTATTTTATTTGTAGTCGGAAGGCAGGAGATGGAATATAAATTTCCCGCCCGTTACGCGGACATTCTGGAGATTGAAACAAAACTGATTGATGTCGGAAACGCCAGATTGGAATTCGATCATCGGATAAAAAACCAGAATGGTAAATTGATCTGTGCCGGTAAGGCGACCTTGGTATGCGTGGGGAAAGATTTCAAACCCCAACCAATACCGGATAACATTCGGGAAGAATTATCCAAAAAATAGTTTTTTAAGGGGGCCTTAATGGATTTTATGGAATTGGTAAGGAAGCGATGTAGCGTGAGAAAATACGATTCCCGTCCTCTTAAAAGAGAGGATATAAATAGCTGTTTGGAGGCTGCACGCCTCGCCCCTTCTGCCTGTAATTCTCAGCCTTGGAATTTTATTATCGTTGCCGAACCGGTTTTAAAAGAAAAGGTTGCCGAGGCGATGCTGAGGGGGATATACGGGAATAATACCTTTGTAAGACAGGTGCCGGTTTTGGTGGCGGTAGTAACTGAGAAATCGCAGTGGTTTACCAGGGTAGCCAATTTTTTGCGCGATACCAAAATGTATTGTATCGATTTAGGCATCGCCGGCGAGCATTTTATTCTGCGAGCAGCTGAACTGGGTATTGGCACCTGTTGGTTGGGATGGTTTAATGAAAGGCAAGTCAAAAAGGCATTGGGTATCCCCAAACATAAGAGGATAGATGTGATGATTTCTATGGGTTATCCGGCTTCTGAATTTATACCACCGGAAAAGAACAGAAAAGCCATTAATGAAATGAGCAGCTTTGCGTAAGTGAAACTCTATGGCCTAAAGGCTATGGCTTCTTTTCTTTTGGAGTTCCGACGCCCCTTTGGGGGTCGGAACTCCGACCCAGAAAGCCATTCATCCACGGACTTAAACTCCATGGCTTTCTGGCGTCGGAGTAAAACCAATCAGGCCCCTTATGATTCCTGCCTATCCGGTATTTCGCCAAATAGAAAAAGAAGATAAGCCTATATTTGTTCAGGCGTTTAAGATTAATCCTCCTGAGATTTCAGAATTTACCTTTACCAATCTATTCGCCTGGCGCAAAATATATAGATTCCAGATTTCTCAGCTCGGGGGATTCATAATTATTTCGCTGCAGCAGGACGGCAATACAAAATTCTTTAATCCCATTGGTGACGGAGATATTGGAATAAGCGTCGAGAAGATCCTAAAGGATAAGGGCGGTGAATTTGTGCGTCTGCCGGATAAGGCCAAAGCCATCTTTGAAAACAATCATTTATTTAGCATTGAGCCGGACCGTAACAATGCCGATTATTTATATAATACAAAAGACCTTGTTGAGCTTAAGGGGAAGAAATACGATGCCAAAAGAAATTTTATCAAGAAATTCAAAGCCAAAAATCAATACGAGTACCTTAAACTAAGAGAAGATAATATTCAAGAATGCCTGGATTTTGAAGAGGTCTGGTGTTCGGCCAAGTCCTGTGATAGCATAAAAAGTCTGAATGATGAAAGACAGGCCTTCAAGGAGATGCTATTAAATTACTCCGCATTTAATCTCATCGGAGGGGTTATGAAGATTAAGGATAGGATGGCGGCGGTTATCTTGGCAGAACCCCTTAGCCCCCGGACTTTGGTATTGCACATAATGAAGGCCGATCCGGATATCGGCGGGCTTTATCAAACCGTCCTTAATGAATTTTTAACCCGCGAATCCTTAAGGTATGATTATGTTAACATGGAACAAGACTTAGGCGTCCCCGGATTAAGGAAGGCCAAGTTGTCTTATCAGCCTGCCAGAATTTTGATGAAATATACCCTGAGGTTAAAAGGGTAGTTATAAAATATGCCATTGCAATTCTGTAAATTGCGCAGTATAATCTAACTATAAAAGTAACTTAATAAGTCATGCCAGGAGGCAAGATGAATAATGCCAAACCCGCCAGTGTAGTTAAAAACCTGTCCCTTACCTCAGCGGATCTCCGGCGCAAAATGATGTCTACCTTTGCCATTTCTTCCATCTTGCCCATACTGATTGCCTTTTACCTTAATTACGATAAGGTTTTGGGAGGTTCGCGTAGGATCAGCGTTTTTCTTTTTATAGCTACCATCCTAAGCCTGATGGGCTTATTTCTTTTTATCGACATCATCAAATCTCTCCTAAGAGGAGAAAGTCTTTAACCTGCCAGCCGACAAAACCCCTTGAGTTCAGGATAATTTTGCCTTGCCTTTTAAGTTCATTCGTGGTATAAAATAGAAACTTAAACCCAAATTCTATAGCAAGTTACAAAAAACTTGCCCAACTAGAGGGGAGCTGTAAAAACGATGAAACCAGTGCATTTGACCGACAAAAATTTCAAACAGGAAGTCCTGGAATCCGACCTGCCAGTTTTGGTGGATTTCTGGGCCGATTGGTGCGGGCCTTGCAAGATGATTGCACCTTTGATTGAAGAGATAGCCCAGCAATACTCCGGAAAGATTAAGGTAGCCAAGCTTAATATAGATGAGGGACAGGCTACCACCACCAAATACGGGATTATGTCCATTCCCACCCTGATTATTTTTAAAGACGGTAAGGCAACGGATCAAGTAGTTGGCGCCCTGTCCAAAAAGGATCTGGCGGCTAAGATAGAAGAAAATCTGTAAATATGGATGAGCCCAAGAGGATTTTTATCGCCGCTACTCAACAAAACGATGGTAAGACCACCATATCGCTGGGGCTTATATTTAATTTAATAGAAAGATTCAAAAGGATCGGTTTTATCAAGCCCATCGGTCAGCGGTATTTGGAGGAAGAAGGCCAAAAGGTCGACGAGGATTCGGTTTTAATTGAAAAGGTCTGCGTTCCCTGCGGTGTAAAATGCGGCATAAAGGATATGAGTCCCATTGCCGTGGAAAGGGGTTTTACCGAGAAGTATATAGTTGCCCCCGAAAAGGACCAGATCACCCGACAGATTAAAGAGGCATTTAGCCGCGTTGGCGATAAAAGAGACCTGGTGATTATTGAGGGAACCGGCCATGCCGGGGTGGGTAGCGTCTTTGACCATTCCAATGCCTATGTTGCCGGTCTTTTAAAAGCTAAGGTAATTTTGATTTCCTCCGGTGGTATAGGGAGGCCCATTGATGAGATTATGTTGAATAAGGCCCTATTCGAAAAAGAGGGCGTAGAAATCTTGGGGGTAATCGTCAATAAGGTTTTGCCTGAAAAATACGATAAGGTAAATAAATTAGTCAAGGAAGGTTTGAATAGAAAAGGGGTAGAGGTTTTAGGGGTAATACCCTATTATCCCTTTTTAAGTTTCCCTACCATTTCCCAAATTTTGGAGGAGACTGATTTTAAGCTGCTTTGCGGAAAAGACTCATTGGCCAACCGGGCAGAGAATATTATCGTCGGGGCAATGGAGCCGCACGACGCCTTAAACTACCTTAAAGACCACAGTCTGGTAATTACGCCCGGCGACCGAGACGATATGATAATGACGATATTGAGTTTTTATTTTACCAAGGTTAAAACCGAAGACTTCACTATCGCCGGCATAATCTTAACCGGAGGCATGGCCCCGCATCCGAGGATAATGGAGATTATTGAGAGCTCGAAAATCCCTGTTATGTTAGCCGAAGGAGATACCTATACGGTGGCGAATAAGGTACACGATCTGACGGTGAAACTCTTGCCCCAGGACAAAGAAAAGATCGCTACCGTGGTAAAGATGGTCAAGGAATTTGTGGATATCGATAAGATTGTCAAGGAGATGTAATAAAATGTTTGAGATTATAGATGAGATGCGTAAAAAGGCCAAGGCCGATTTAAAAACCATTATCTTGCCCGAAGGCCATGATGCCAGGGTGTTGGCGGCAGCAGAGAAAATCAAGAAAGAAAATTTAGCCAATATTATTTTGTTGGATGAGGATGCTTTGGAGGGTCAGAGGATTGATATTTTCGCCCAGGAATTTTACGAACTTAGAAAATTCAAGGGTTTGACTTTGGAAGAGGCGAAGGCCACGTTAAGAAATCCTTTGTATTACGCGGCTATGATGGTGCGCCATGGCGAGGCCGATGGGTTTGTTGCCGGAGCCAGCCATACTACCCCGGATGTGGTGCGGGCTTCGATTTATTGTCTGGGCGTTGATCCTAAATTCGGCACGGTATCCAGCTGTTTTATTATGGTCGTTCCGGATTGTGAGATGGGAGAAAGGGGAACTTTTATTTTTGCGGATTGCGGGGTAATCCCGCAGCCTACCGCCCGGGAATTGGCAAATATCGCGATTTCTACCGCGGATTTAGAAAAGATGGTATTGGGGTTTATTCCCAAAATAGCCATGCTCAGCTATTCAACCAAGGGTTCTGCCAGGGGCGAGTCGGTAGAGAAGATTAGGGAGGCAGTCAATCTGGTAAAAGTCGCCTATCCGGATTTGATTATCGACGGAGAGGTGCAGTTGGATTCGGCTATCGTCCCTGAGGTGGCCAAGATAAAAAGGGCCGATGATGTCTTGAAGGGTGAGGCCAATGTTTTAATATTTCCTAACTTGGATGCGGGAAATATTTCTTACAAATTGGTTAATCGATTGGCCAAGGCCAGGGCCATTGGTCCAATTTTGCAGGGATTGAATAAACCTTGCAGTGATTTATCCCGCGGGTGCACCTCGGAAGAGATTATCGATTGCGTAGTGGTAACCGCGATTCGCAGCCAAAAGAAAGACTAAATGAAAGTTTTGGTCATTAATTCCGGAAGTTCTTCAATAAAATATCAATTATTCTCTATGCCGGAGGAGAGGCGATTGGCTAAAGGGATGATTGAAAGGATAGGCGAAAAAGGTTCCCGGATTAAAAACCACCACCAGGGAATAAAAGATATTTTAAGGTATGTTTCCGGGGTGGAGGCGGTAGGCCATCGGGTGGTGCATGGGAAAGAAGAATTTAAGCAGCCTCATTTGATCAATCGGCCGGTAATTCAACGGATAAGGGACTGTAATGAAATAGCCCCTTTGCATAATCCGGCAAATCTGGCGGGAATTGAGGCGTGTATAAGATTATTAGAGGGGATTAAGCAGGTGGCAGTTTTTGATACCGCTTTTCATCAGACCTTACCTGATTATGCCTATATGTACGGTTTGCCCTTTAGATATTATCAGAAATACAGTATCCGCAAATACGGATTTCACGGCACCAGCCACGAATATGTGGCCCATGAGGCGGCAAGGAGATTAGTAAAACCGCTTAATAAATTAAATTTAATTACCTGCCACTTAGGAAATGGTTGCAGCATCACTGCCATAAAAAAAGGAAAATCGGTAGATACCAGTATGGGCTTTACCCCTTTGGAAGGTTTATTGATGGGAACCAGGACCGGAGATATCGATGCGGCGGTAGTGACCTTCTTAGAAAGAAGAAAGAATATTTCCGCTGCACGGATTGATGAAATTCTGAATAAAGAAAGCGGTTTAAAGGGGATTTCGGGGATAAGTAATGATATGCGCCAAATTTGCCAGGCAGCCAAAAAGGGAAATGAACGGGCAAATTTGGCGCTCTCCATGTTCATCTACCGGGTAAAGAAATACATCGGTGCATATTTGGGTATTTTGGGCAAGGTCGATGCCATTATTTTTACCGGAGGCATTGGAGAAAACAATACCGCTATTAGGCAGAAGATTGGTAAGGAGTTGTTTAACAATTTGAAATACCCGCCGAAGGTATTAGTAATTCATACCGATGAAGAATTGATGATTGCCCGCCAGACCTACAGACTAATCAAGGGGCGCGCAAAATAATCCAAAGGAAGGGAAGAAGATGTTAAGAATCTTTTGTAAATCAAAGATCTCCGGCCTGCAGGTAACCGAGGCCCAGCTTTATTACGAAGGCAGCATTACTATCGACGGAGAGATATTAAATGCCGCCGATATTGCCGTAGGCGAAAGGGTGGAGGTATTAAATCTCAATAATGGCTCTCGCATTGAGACCTACGCTTTGGCAGGTAAAAAAGGTTCAGGCGTGGTATGTCTAAATGGTCCGGCAGCCCGTTCTGGTTGCGTGGGTGATCCTATAATTGTACTCTGTTATTGTTTCGTTGAAGATAAAGAAGTCAAAACGCAGAAAATAAAGGTTATTAAGGTCAATGCAAAAAACCAGATTATCGTCTGAAGTGGAAATAGTGTTTTCTAAGGGCATCCGTATCTTTGGCGAACCTATCTTGCGTAAAAGGGCCAAGCCGGTCAGAAAGATCAGCGAAGAGGAAAACCGCATCCTGGAGGCTATGGCTAAACTTATGCATGATGCGCAAGGTTGCGGTCTGGCTGCCACTCAGGTAGGCCTGGATAAACAGCTTCTGGTAATTGATGTCGGCGGAGGATTATTAAAATTAGCCAATCCCCGCATCCTGAAAAAAGAGGGATTTGATATTATCGAAGAAGGCTGTTTGAGTCTTCCGGGGGTTTTGGTAAAGGTTAAACGTCCCAAGAAAATCTGGTTAGAATGTTTAAACTGCAATAATGAAATTGTGCAATTTGAGGCCGGGGATATACTGGCCCGTGTCCTACAGCATGAAATCGACCATTTGAGGGGTAAGCTAATCATTGATTACGCCTCTTGGCCTAAAAGATTATTTTTAAAACGTAAATTAAAAAGGATGCATAAAAATGGCTGATTGCAGTAACAAGAAGAATAATTTGACGCAGTGCACCTGCACTTACGAGCCATGCAGTAGGAAGGGGATATGCTGTCTGTGTATCTCGTACCATCGTTACGACAATCAACTGCCGGCCTGCTTTTTCCCCGACGATGTAGAAAAAACTTACGACCGCTCGGTAGAAAGATTTATCCGCCTTCGCCCTTCAAAATAATAAATGATGATATGGGGCTTCGGCGGGATGTCCCATCCGCTCAAGAAAATGAAGAATAGGTTACCTCCATGGTTCCGGCAGGAAATTCCCGACGTCGCCTTACTCAAAGACAGGGTTAGGTTATTTAAAGATTTACGTCTTAACACCGTATGCCAGAGCGCCCACTGTCCGAATATCTTTGATTGTTTTAAGCGTCATACCGCTACTTTTATGATCCTGGGAAATATTTGCACCCGCAATTGCCGGTTCTGCGCCGTGGAGAAGGGCGAGCCGTCAAGTTTAGATTCTGGCGAGCCGGAGAATATCATCAAGGCAGTTAAACAATTAGGCCTTAGGTATGTAGTTATTACTTCGGTTACGCGAGATGATTTAACCGACGGAGGCGCAGGGCAATTTGTTGCCATTGTGGATAAATTACACGAAGTCTTTCCCACAATAAAGATCGAAGTTTTGATTCCGGATTTTAAAGGCAAAAGAAAAGATTTGGAAAGGGTAATCGCATCTCATCCAGATGCCGTAGGCCATAACCTAGAGACGGTGCCGCGTTTGTATAACTTAGTGCGCCCGCAGGCAGATTACCGACGTTCGTTGGATTTATTATCCCGGATAAAAGAAATAAACAGTTCGATTATTACCAAATCAGGGATTATGGTCGGGCTGGGCGAGGATGTCTCGGAGGTCATCGGGGTGATGAAAGATTTAAGAAAAGTAGATTGCGATATTTTGACCATTGGGCAATATCTTTCGCCATCATCAGAGCATTTACCGGTTAAAAGATTCGTAGCTAAAGATGAATTTGCCGAACTGGAAAGACTCGTCTTATCCACGGGTTTTAAACAGGCGTTTTGTGGTCCGTTGATACGTAGTTCCTTTCATTCAGAAGAGGTTTTTACAAAATGTATGATGTAATTATTATCGGTGCCGGTCCAGCGGGTTTAACCGCCGGCTTGTACGCCGGTAGGGCTAGATTAAATACCCTCATCTTGGAAAAGGTGATGGCAGGCGGCCAGATGGTTTTGACCGCTACGGTGGAAAATTTCCCCGGTTTCCCCGGAGGGATTAAGACTGCCGAGTTGATCGAGAGGTTAGTCAAGCAGGTAAATGACCTCCAGGTAAATATAGGGAATAAAGAGATAAAGCAGGTAGTAAAGACGGATAATTTTGTCATAGTTGATTCGGACTTAAAAGAGTATTACAGCCGCGCAGTGATTATTGCAACCGGTGCCCTCCCTAAGAAGCTGGGTATCTCCGGAGAGGATAAGTTGGCCGGGCGGGGAGTAAGCTATTGCGCGGTATGCGACGGCCCGCTGTTTAAAGAAAAGGATATTGCGGTAGTCGGCGGCGGCGACCGGGCAGCGGAAGAGGCAATATTCCTTTCCCGCTTTGCCAAAGGCATAAAGCTGATTCATCGCCGGGATAGCTTGAGGGCAACCAAGATTCTGCAGGAACGCCTGAAACAGAACAAGAAAATTACGGTGGTATGGGATGCGGTGGTTACGGAAATAACCGGTGCAAATAAAGTAGAGGCAGTTAAGATTAAAAACGTTAAAAACAAAGAGGAATCTGTAACTAAATGTGACGGGGTATTTATTGCCATCGGCGTCCTGCCCAATACCGGATTCTTAAATGATTTTGTAAAGGTAGATGACGGCGGTTACATTATTACCGATGAGAATTTGATGACTTCTTGCGAAGGGGCATTCGCCTGCGGCGATTGCAGGAAACGCCCGCTTCTGCAGATTATTACTGCCTGCGCAGAAGGGGCGCTGGCAGCATTCTCGGCCGATAAATATCTCGAAAATCATAAATAAAGGATAAGAGATGGCTTTTCCAGTTGAAAAATGGGTCAAGGAAATGGCTAAGTTAACCCAGCCGGATAAGATTTATTGGTGCGACGGTTCAGAAGAAGAGAAGAGGCGTTTAGAGGCTGAGGCAACTTCCACCGGAGAGATCATTCGTTTGAATGAAGAAAAGCTCCCGGGATGTTTTTATCACCGCACCGCTATCAATGATGTGGCCCGCACGGAACATTTGACCTATGTCTGTACCGGGAGAAAAGAAGATGCAGGTCCTACCAATAACTGGATGCCGCCGAAGGAGGCCTATAAAAAAGCCAGAGAATATTTCCAGGGCGCGATGAAGGGCAGGACTATGTATGTAATTCCTTTTTCCATGGGTCCGGTAGGTTCGCCTTTTAGCAAGGTGGGAATAGAAATTACCGACAGTATTTATGTGGTTTTGAATATGCGCATCATGACCAGGATAGGCAAAAAGGTTTTAGACTATCTCAAAGATAGCGAAGATTTTACCCGTTGCTTACATTCCAAGGCAGATTTGGATATTAATAAAAGATTGATTTTGCATTTTCCTGAGGATAATACTATCTGGAGCGTGGGTTCGGGTTACGGCGGGAATGTTTTGTTGGGCAAGAAATGTCTTTCTTTGAGAATCGCTAGTTACTTGGCCCATAAAGAGGGTTGGATGGCCGAACATATGTTGATTATGGGAATTGAGGAACCCAATGGACATGTGGAATACATCGTCGCTGCATTCCCCAGCGCTTGCGGTAAAACTAATCTGGCCATGTTGGTTCCGCCAGAAGGCCTGAAGGTAAAGGGATATAAAATTTGGACCGTAGGTGATGATATTGCCTGGATGCGCATTGATACCGACGGGGCATTGTGGGCAGTTAATCCTGAAACCGGGTTTTTCGGCGTAGCACCGGGAACTAATTTCAAGACCAACCCCAATTGCCTAGCCACCATTCAAAAAAATACTATCTTTACCAATGTTTTATTGAAAAAGGATTTAACCGTATGGTGGGAAGATGGTGACGAGCCGCCTCCGGCGGAAGGCACGGATTGGCAGGGTGGGTCTTGGCATCCGGGATTAAAAGATGAGAATGGAAAACCTATCTTAGGCGCGCATCCAAACAGCCGTTTTACGACTCCGATTATGCAGTGTCCTTCAGCATCTTTCCGCCTAGAGCACCATCACGGAGTTCCGATTTCGGCAATAGTTTTCGGCGGTCGCCGGGCCCACTTGGCGCCACTGGTTTATGAGGCCTTTAATTGGCAGCACGGGGTTTATATCGGCGCTACCATGGCCTCTGAACGAACTGCCGCCCAATTCGGGAAACAGGGTGAGGTAAGGCGTGACCCTATGGCCATGTTGCCTTTCTGCGGATACAATATGGATGATTATTTCCGGTACTGGCTGGAGATGGGCAAGCGAATAGAAAAACAGCCGAAGATTTTTCATGTTAATTGGTTCCGCACCGATGAAAATGGTAAATTCCTTTGGCCGGGTTTTGGTGAAAACCTACGCGTCCTGGAATGGATTCTGGCCAGATGTAACAACTCGGTAGATGCCGTGAGGAGTCCAATCGGATATGTCCCTAAGCCGGACGGTTTGGACATGACGGGTTTGAATTTGCCTGCATCAACCTTGAAAAAACTTTTGGATATCGATAGAACTGCCTGGTTGCAGGAATTAGAAAGCCAAAAGGAATTCTTTAAGATATTCGGCGATAAGCTGCCGAAAGAAATTTTAGATGAACATGCCGCATTAATGCTGCGCCTCAAAGAATAAAATGGAAAATGTAATTTTAGCCACTGATTTTTCCGACATAAGGTTATTGAAAAAAGGCAAAGTCAGGGATGTCTATGATCTGGGCGATAAATTATTGATTGTCGCCTCCGACAGGATTTCCTGTTTTGATGTGGTTTTGGGCCGTGGTATTCCTCACAAGGGAGAGGTTTTGACCCGGGTTTCACTTTTTTGGTTTAATTTCTTAAAAGGTATTATCGATAACCATCTTATAGCCTCGGATGTAAATTCTTATCCCAAAGAGCTAGCCAAATATTCCTTCGTGCTTAAGAACCGTTCCATGCTGGTTAAAAAGGCTACACCCTTGCCCATTGAATGCATCGTTAGGGGTTACCTATCCGGTTCCGGGTGGAAGGAATACCAAGCGAAATCATCGGTGTGCGGAATAAAATTGCCGACGGGCTTATTAGAATCTTCTAAATTGCCAGCGCCTATCTTTACCCCATCTACCAAGGCCGATATCGGCCACGACATCAATATCGACGAGAAGGCTGCTCAAGAATTGGTTGGGTCTGGTTTGTTGCGTCAAATCAAGGAGAAAAGCTTAAGCCTTTATAAAAAGGCAGCCGATTATGCAGAGGGCAGAGGGATTATCATCGCCGATACCAAATTCGAATTCGGTATTTACGAAAACAAGCTTATTCTGATAGACGAGGTTTTAACCCCTGATTCATCCCGCTTCTGGCCCAAGGCAGGTTATAGGCCCGGCCAGGTCCAACCCAGTTTTGACAAACAGTTTGTCCGGGATTATCTGGAAGGCCTGGATTGGGACAAGACCCCGCCGGTTCCCCAGCTTCCTGATGAGATTATTGATAAAACCCGGGATAAATACCTCGAGGCCTATCGTATAATTACCGGGAAAGATTTAAATTGACCCCATGCCATTAAAAAAGAAAATCAAAAACCTGCTGAATTTTTTATTGCGCATCGGCTTAAGCTTGGGGTTGATTGTCTTTCTTTTGCGTAAGATAGATTTCAGGCAGGTTTTCTCGCTAATAAGGACTGCGGATTTGGCCTATCTGTCCCTGGCGGCATTTTTATTTTTGATATGCAATACCCTGCTGCTTTTACGCTGGAATTTGCTCATAAAGGGTCTGGATGTGCATATACCCTTTTCCCAGGTGGTAAGGTCATTCTTTATCGGCCTGTTCTTTAATGTGTTCCTGCCTTCTTCGGCAGGAGGCGATGTAGCCAGGATTATTAATATTTTTAGCCACACGCCTCATCGGGCGCGGGCGGTTGCCTCAGTGGTGCTGGATAGATTGAGCGGTTTTATATCCTTGGTTCTGATCTGCGGCGTGAGTTTAATCTTAGGTTATAAGTATGTAAACGATAGTTCAATATATCTCATTTTGGCGGCGTTCTTATTTTTACTGGTAGGGATGATTTTTGTTCTGTTTAGCCGTAGACTTTTTTCATGGGTATCTCGGATATTCTCCAAGGCCCCCCACATAGCCAACAAGCTGACAAGTCTTAATGATTCTTTCGTCTTCTTTCGCAACCGGTACGGCGTGATTGCCATTTCTATTATTATATCGATAGTTGCCCAGGTGGTATTTTTTTGGGCTTCATACTACATCATCAGATCTTTTCATACGGAGGTGGGGATGATTTATTTTATGATTTTTATTCCCATTATTACCCTGGTTACCTCCTTGCCTATATCCATGGGTGGTTTAGGGGTGCGTGACGCCAGCTCCGTATATTTCTTTAATAAGGTGGGAGTAAGCAGCAGTATGGCCTTAGGTTTATCTTTGATGAGTTTTGTCTTTGTTACTGGCGTAGGTTTATTGGGTGGCTTGGTTTATGTCCTTACATTGCCTTCTAAACGAAATACAAGATCAATGCAGGTTTAAATTGTCGCATTTGTGATACTTAGAAACGGGGATTAGGCGATTAGGATATCAGGATTTGGGGATTAGGCGAATAGGAGATTAGGGGACTGGAATATTAGGGATAAAGTCCCCAATCACCCACTTTCCTAATATCCAAATCCCAATTTCCCGATATCCCAATACCCGTATTTAAATATCAGTATTATCCATGTCCTTACATTATCTTCTCGACGGATACAACATCGTCAAAAAGATTCCCCATCTGTCAGATAAAAACCTGGAAGCCGCCAGGGCCGGGTTTTACAGTCTTATCGAAACCCGTCGGCCCCAAGGCAGCCCGCGAAATAAAATAACTATAGTTTTTGACGGCAAGTCCGGTGTGGGGCCCCACTTGGAACATTCTTCCCTGGAGGTAATCTTCACCCGGGACAAAAGTGCCGATGATGAGATCAAGGAGATCATCCGGAAGGTCAAAAATCGGGCAAGATTGGTATTGGTCAGTGATGATCGGCATCTGCGTTTGGATGTGCGCGCCATGGGGGCTAGAATAATTTCGGTAGATGAATTCTTAAACCAGGGTCGCAGAAAGTTGCCTAATCGCGAAGAGGGCAAAGAGATACCCTTTGACGTGGAATATAAGGTTAACTTAGAATTAAGAAAACTATGGTTGAGGCCAAAAAAATAATCAGGTCCAAAAAACAGCCTGAGAATTGGATAAAATTTTTAGGAACTGCCGGGGCCCGGTTCGTCATGATTAAGCAATTACGCGCCTCCGGCGGAATCTGGATTTCCTATAATGGTAATAATGTCCTCATCGATCCCGGTCCGGGCAGCCTGGTAAGGTGCGCGTCCAGTAAGCCCAAGCTGGACCCGGGTAAATTGGATGCCATAATCCTTACCCACCGCCACCTTGATCACAGCAATGATATTAATGTAATGATTGAGGCTATGACCGGAGGCGGTTTTAAAAAAAGGGGTGAGGTATTTTTGCCTGCGGATTGTTTAGACGGCGATCCCATCATTTTAAAGCATGTCAAGACCCTGCCGGAAAAGATTAGCTTATTAAAAGAAGACCAGGGGTACGAGGTTGGTAATATCAAATTTTCTTGCCCTAAGCGGCAAGTTCATACCGTTGAGACCTATGGCCTAAAGTTTACCTTTGGAAGGAAAGAGGTTTCCTTTATCACCGATACCCGGTATTTCGAGGATATCGATAAATTTTACAAGTCCGAAATAATTATTATAAATACCGTTTTCTTCGAGCCGCGGCCAGGCGTAGACCATTTATCTTTAAGTGATGCCCAGGAAATTATTCTGAAGATCCAACCCAAAACCGCGATTCTGACGCATTTCGGGATGAGCATGCTGAAGGCAAGGCCCCATGAGATTTGCCGCCGGCTCACCAAGGAGATGGGGATTGAGATATTGGCAGCGTATGATGGAATGTCTTATCCATTGTAAGGCGACAGATTATTTAAAAGCGGAAATTAGGTGATTAGGATTTGGAGATTAGGGGACTGGGATATTAGGGACAAAGTCCCCAATCATCCACTTTCCCAATATCCAAATCCCAATTTCCCGATATCCCAATACCCACATTTAAAAACAGCGGCGTATGATGGAATGAGCTACCCGCTGTAAACGCGAAACACAGATGAACCCCGTTAGAAATTCTGTAGCTTAAGTTAATGATATTGGTATTTCTAACGGGGTGAACACAGATTAGAAGATACAGATGAACACAGATAATTATGTTGGCGAGTTCCCACGTTAACGCGTTAAACGCGTAGACGGGTTAACCCTTTTTAATCTTGTCAAATTCTGCTGATGGAGTTAAGATAAGTTTTAATAGAGAAGAAAAATATGACAGAAATCATTCGCGCAAAAATTGATCCGGATGCCAGGGAACTAACTTTGCATATTGCAGTAAATTTGAGTCGCTTGTGCAATTGGGCCCTGGAAAATCGCCGCTCCAGGGTAGAGCAGTTTTTGTCTCAGACCGAAGAGTATATCCAGGCATTAGAGATAACTCCCAAATCAGCGCGGTTTTTGCCTACCTATCAATGGTTCAAGTCCGATTTTGAGCGCCTGCGTCAAAATGTGCGGATGGACGAGGATTGGGCTGAATCCATGCTCACCTGGGTCAATATCCTGACCCACCGCGCGTCGTTGACATAAACCAGCGGATAAGCCATTGTCGTTAAAGAGGTGGATATGAAGGGTAACAGGAAAATTTGGGAGGCAATTTAAGGACCAGGCGAGATAATGTGCCTGGTTTTTTAATGAAGGCACAATTTACGCCTGCCTGTCGGCAGGCAGGGAAACGACAGTTGCCCCGTGAAATTCCGCAGGAATTTCACGGGAGAGAAAACTACGCAGTGATTAGCCGACGGAGCGGATAAGAGGGGCAAGTTCTATTGGAAGTTGTTGATATTGTTAGGGTAAACTAGAAACGGTACTGAAATTTACTCAGATTATATAAAGTGTCTTATAGCATATTTTTTTAATGTTTTACCAATGAAAGGAGGCAAGAAAAAATGGCAAACAAAGGAATGCAGGATCGGACGGCAACTTTAACCCTAGAAAGGTTTAAGGGGTTGGTCCAGAAAAGGGCATATGAATTATGCCAAAAAAGAGGCGGCAGCCCGGGTAATGACTTGGCAGATTGGTTCGAGGCGGAAAAACAAATCAGGCGGGAATTGCGGTTATTAAAATAACCGGCAAGGGCCGCGGCGTTATTAAGGGCGGGAAATTCTATAGCGCGGCAGCCGGAGTTTTTATTTTTCTGCTGCCGTCTCGCCATGCTTTGTGGCGGGGGTAGGGGGTAGTGGATAGCGCGTAGCTTGGGAAGTCACTAATGCACCGTACTCCCGCGGCAACATCTTTTAGTTGACTTAGAAATGTTTTTTGCTATAATGAAATCGTTTTCAAATATTTGAAAAGCATTCGTTAATCCTCTACGTTAATAACCATAGTATAAGGAGTAAGATATGGAGCTTTCGAAATCCGAACAGATTATATTAAGATTTCTTTCCCGGCATACCGGCGAAACCCTGTATGAAAGCGAGATTGCCAAGAGCGCTTTTATCAGCGTCGGCTCCGCCAATCAATGCCTGAAAGAATTGCATCATAAGGAAATGGTGAGCCTGGAGAAAAAGGGCAATATGAACTTTTACAGCCTTAATCTGGAAAATCCTTTGGTCAGGCAATTCAAGATTACCCAGGTTATTTCTGAGTTAAACGGTCTCATCACTAAACTGAAATCTTTAACCGATAAAGTTATTCTTTTCGGAAGCTGCGCAGAAGGGTTCAATACTCCGGATAGCGATATCGATTTGGCAGTTATATCCGCAGAAGAAGATAAGGTGCGTAAGCTTATCAAGGCCCAAAAAATAAACCGGGAAATTCAGGCGTTAATTTTTACCCAGAACGAATTTATGTCCTTGTCGCAAAAGGATAAGCCTTTATTCGAGCGTATCCAAAAAGGGATAGTTTTGTGGAGGAGGCAGTCTTAACTCTTGATTCTTAAGTCTGTTTTGAGGGGGGATAGCGCGTAGAATTAGATGCGATTATCAGAATACCAGATTACCAGATGGAGATTATCAGATAAAGTCTTAGAGAGAATGGTATTTGTTTTCTAATATACTGAATGCCCTCAGGTTATATAAAGCGTCTTATAGCACACCGTATAAAATTTTAGGAGGTGATTAAGTGTCATTAAATCCAAAATTTACTATAACACCGAAAATCAATAAGGCTCTCGTAGAAATTGAACGAGTGCGGGGTTTCCTTGATGCGGTTAAGCTCAAGGATGACTGGATCGTCGACATGCAGAAAAAGGCGTTGATCCTTGAGTCGCATCATTCCACGCATATTGAGGGCACTGCCCTAAGCCTTGAGCAGGCCAAGAGCATCTTGGAAGGCAAGAAGGTCAAAGGTGTTAGCCGTGACGATGAAAAAGAACTTTTAAATTACAAGAAAGCGATGGATTTTATCTCAAAGTATCTCGGCAAAGATGTTTCTGTCACCGAAGGCATGGTCCGGGAGATTCACAAGATTCTCGTCAAAGGCGTGCGTGGCGGCCAGGCAGAGCCGGGCAATTATCGTAAGATTCAAAACTACGTTGTTAATTCCCGTACGCGTGAGGTCGTTTATACTCCGCCCGCTCCGTTTGAGGTTCCGCATCTTATGCAGGAATTTGTAGAATGGGTAAATAAGGCCGAGAATGTATCGCCTATCCTTGTGACCGGTATAGCACAGTTTCAATTTGTGCATATTCACCCCTTTATCGATGGCAATGGCCGGACTGCTCGGCTTCTTTCGACGCTCATTCTCTACAAGACCGGCTATGATTTTAAGCGGTTATTTACCATCTCAGAGTATTACGACAAAGACCGTCCGAGCTACTATCAGGCGATTCAATCCGTAAGAAATAACAACATGGACATGACGGTTTGGCTTGGATACTTCGTTGACGGCTTGCGGTCGCAGATGTCTGAAATCCAGGCAAAGGGCGAGCAGTTAATTAAGCAGGATACCCAGTTTCAAAAGATTAAAAAAATCGGGCTTAATGTGCGTCAGGAAAAGGCGGTTAAGCATTTGATAAAGAACGGCACAATAACCGTTAGTGAATATCAGGACGTTGCGTCATGTATCCGACGTACGGCTCAAAGGGATTTGGAAGAGCTGAGCGCTAAGGGTATCATTAAAGCCGTGGCCAAGAGCGCCACCGATCCGACAAAGCATTACGTCTTACTGTGACATTCTACTGTGACATACTGTGACACGTTACTGTGACATTCTTTAGGTTTCTTGAGGTTACAAAAAGCAACTTTAAGCAACCTGTTCTATTAGTTCTTGTCAGATTCTGCCGATGGAGTTAAGATAAATTTTAGACGGGGCAGAGTAAGTTCAATGCCCTAGCGCAACACCTTAGAGCACTGCGATTATTTCCAGGGAACAAAATATTTCAAAGAATGGCTGGATATTATCCGCCTTCGCAGAAAACCCCAAGCTTGCTTGGGGATGAATGCTACAATAACAAGAGAGAGGTTTGCTTCGGCGGATTCCGCCAAAACATTTTAGCGGATAACCCGCCGAAGCTGAAGGCGAAAGCGCTTCAGCGTAGGCGGGTAAAAAGAGGTACCACGGGCTTGCCCGTGGGACTCCATAGTTAGATAATAAAATCAGGTACGTCCGCCAAATAATTGACTATTTGGCGAGACCTCGCCATCTCGCCTCAGGCGAGTGGCGGGTGTCCCCGGAAATCTTGTAATATACTGAATGCCCTCAGGTTATATAAAGCGTCTTATAGCATTCTTACCAGTTCGCGATAAAGCATCCCAGAGGCATAAATCTCAAACTGAAAATAATCGAGTTTGGCACTAATATTTTCGTTTGACAAGGTGTAAAAGTGTGTTAAACTTTAAATGTAAAAAAAGGGTAGGAAAGTTATTTAGGAGATAACCTATGACACCTAAAAATACATTTAAGACTTTGGGGCCTATCGAGACTAATATAGTGGCTCGTCTAACGTATGAAAAAAAGACGATTGTCACTGCAAAGGATCTTGACCGGCTGTTTAATCTCTCTCCTGAGGATAGAAAGCAGGTCGTCTTTCGGCTTAAAAAGAAGAAGATATTCACCCCAATTAAGCGTGGGGTATATGTTTTTTCTCCGCTTGAATCCGGGCCCGAAGGAACAGGAGTTGATGAATTGCTTATCCCGCCGCTTTTCTTCCCCAGGAAGAATTATTATATCGGATATTCTACCATGTTTAATTATTTTGGTTTGACGGAACAACTTTTTCAGACCGTGTATGTCCTCAACACCTCCATGCGAATGGAAAAGATAATTTGCGGTATCTCGTATAAGTTCATAAGAGTACCAGAGAACCGCATGTTCGGATTGGAAACGATAAAAGTGAAAGATACGGATGTTAACATTAGCTCTAAAGAAAGAACTCTGATTGACCTTCTTTATTTCAATAAGCCGGTTGGCGGCATTACCAGTGCCATCGTGATATTCACACAGATCGTTAAAGAGGGTAAATGCGACACAAAGAAACTGGTTGAATACGCTGCCCGTTTCCCAAATATAACAACCCGAAAACGCATAGGCGTTATTCTTGAGAAGCTTGGGATTGCCGAGGCTACATTAAGGCCGCTTGCTAAAAGCGTGGAAGAAACAGCGATTTCTTCTCTTAATGGAACACGCAAAGGGCAACTCAACAAGAAATGGAGGACCATAATCAATGATTCACAACAATAAAGAAGAATTTATAAAAACCTTGGAGCGAGCGGCGAAAAAGAAAGAATTTTTGCTGCCTCTTTTGGAAAAGGATTATTACTTAACGCTCATTCTTTCCTACGTGCATGAGCTTTCGGATGACCTTATTTTTAAGGGCGGAACGTGCCTGAATAAGATTTATTATGTCTATTATCGCTTAAGCGAGGATCTTGATTTCAGCATGAAGCTTCCACGCTATGAGGCGACGCGGGGAGAAAGACGTAAATGCATTCAGCCGGTAAAGGACAATATAAAGAAATTTGCAGAGCAATTCGGGATGAAGATCGATGAATCGATTAACCCCGGCCGGAATGAATCAAAGCAGTATATTTACTACCTTATCTATCAATCGGCTTTGCGCCCGATTGAGGCAAAGATTAAATTTGAGATTGGCCTTAGATTTAATCCTATTGCTCCTATAGAAGAGCGTCAAGTCCAACACAACTTTTTGCATCCATTTACCGGAGAACCGCTTTTTGATGGCGGGAAGGTCGCTTGCTTATCACTAAATGAATTGGTATCTGAGAAACTGCGTGCGGCTGCCATCCGGGAAAAAGTCGCTCCACGCGATTTCTATGACTTAGATTTTCTTTTGAGGAATAAGTTTGACCTTGCGAATCGGGACGTCATAGCTCTCTTTAGAAAGAAACTCGCTGAGGATGGAGCAGATACTGATTTATCAAAATACCACGTTAATCTGGGGCGTTCGGATGCCCAGATTCAAGATATGCGGTCTCGCATCGAAGAAGAGCTATTTGAAGTCCTGACCCCGAAAGATCGGGAAAATTTTGATCTCGATAAAGCGTTAGAGCGAATTAATAAAGCTCTTTTTAACATTCTCTTTCTTACATTTGTGCAAATTTTAATGTCAATTTGTGCATGAAAAAATGTTGTTTTGTGCATAAGTATGTGGTATGCTTATGCCTGAAGGAGATGTGATTATGAAATATATTCCACGATGGTTGGAGATAAGGCTTAAAGAAGTGTTTAAATCGCACCCGGTGGTCGTTTTAACAGGCCCAAGGCAGGTTGGTAAAAGCACGCTTTTGGAGCACGCAGAATTTTTAAAAGACTGGAAATACATAACGTTAGATGATTCCGATGCGCTAGAACAAGCCAAGGAAGATCCTAAAGGGTTGTTTTGGGAAGATAGGCCCACTATTATTGACGAAGCCCAGCGATGCCCAGAACTAATGCTTACGGTTAAGTATCTTGTTGATAAAACCGACAGACGCAGAAACTTTATCCTTTCAGGTTCTGGGAATATATCGTTACGGCAAGCGCCAAGGGAGACGTTGGCAGGCAGGGCAAAATATTTGCATTTGACAGGGTTTGGTTATAGAGAAATATACGGTCTTCCAGCGCAGGGGCTTCTTGACCAGCTATGGTCGGACCGGGAGGTTAAGGATTCAAATACTAAGTCAAATGTAGATATGGCACAATCTATATGGCGGGGATCCTTGCCGGGCGTAGTACTTGCTCCAAATGAGAAAATAGCCTTGGAGCGGCTCAGTAGCTATATTGACACTTATATTCAGCGGGATATACAGGATTTAGTAAGAATCAGGCATCCGCAGCATTTTCGCCGTTTGATGGAGTCCCTGGCGCAAGCGACAGGCTGGGAATCTGTACAAGATGAGTTGTCTAAGGCCTGCGGGGAAACCAGAACAAATGTCAGCAGGTATATAAGCTTATTAAAAGATACAAATCTCTTGTATGAGTTAAAAGGCTACGCTGTTAAGGGTGAGAGAGCATACAAACAATCAAAATATTTCTGGTTTGATTCAGGCTCAGCGTGTTTTCTTGCCGGTATTCATTCGGCTGCTCAGCTCAAAAAACCTCATGTTAGAGGACGGTATTTAGAAAGTTTTATCTTACAGCAGATTTTGTCATGGGCTTCTTTGCAGATGACAGCGCCCGAGATACTCTACTGGAAACCGAAGGCTCAAGATATAGAGGTTGATTTTGTCGTCTCTTCGGCAGGCAGGGCAGTAGGGATAGAAGTGAAGTCTTCTGAACAAATCACATTTGGTGATACTAGGCCGATGCGCGAGTTTCTTAAATCTCATCCGCAGGTTTCAAAAGGCATTATCGTCTACGCAGGGAATAAGATTTATCCGGTAGCTACAAATATTTATGCTGTTCCTTGGACAGTTTTTTGATTGAAGCGAATAAAATAAGGATGTACTTTTGCGATTAGAACGGAAAGCCCCGGGGCCGTGGGAGTGAAGGATGGCAATCAGAAGGCACAAAATACATAACCAAATTATAGGGCTTCACAAAATTCGTTTCGCCCTTGATTACGCAGATTAAAATTTAGATTACACAGATTTCCGCCAGAGGCGGATCAGCCTTCGGCTGAAAATATTCCGACGAAACAATCGATGTAATCTTTTTTAGAAATCTGTGTAATCATAGGCTGGAACGAGTTTCGTGACAGCCTAATTATTTCCAGGGAACAAAATATTTCAAAGAATGGTTAGATATTATAGCTAGATAATGAAAGCAGGTACGTCCGCCAAATAATTGACTATTTGGCGAGACCTCGCCATCTCGCCTCAGGCGAGTGGCGGGTGTCCCCGGAAATCTGAATACTTTAGAAATATGAAACCCCCCATACTAAATTCTCCATATTTAGAGCCTATTCGTCATTTCAAATCCGATGAGCGCGGAATAACCGACGAGGTTTTAGAATCCCGTCGGCCTAGTAGTTTCTACATTCCAGTCCCGCGAGCTAAAACTAAAGAAAAGCAACTTGAGCTAAATATAGCAGAAGGCGCCTTTGGTAGCGAGCTACAGAAAGAAAACGAATTTATAAATAAGATCCGAACTAAAGTAAAAGAATGGAAGGATAGTGGTTATCAGGGTCTAACGAAAACATCTCGAGACCTACTTACTTATTGGTGTGATGAAACCAGAGAAAACAAACTATTCTTTTGTCAAATAGAGGCACTAGAAACACTGATGTTTATAAATGAAGTCGCAGAGAAATCTGGAGAGAGTTGGATAATTAATGGGCTCAAAAAAGCCAGCTCCGATGCAAATCCTGGATTATATCGTGTGGCTTTCAAAATGGCAACGGGTTCAGGTAAGACCGTTGTCATGGCCATGATTATCGCCTACCATACCCTTAATAAAATTCGTTATCCTCAAGACACGCGATTCACTGATGCATTTGCCATTATCACTCCTGGAATTACTATTCGTGATCGGCTAAATGTTTTATTGCCCAATGATGTGCGCAACTACTATCGGGAAAGGAATATTGTTTCCCATCAGGATTTTGAGCTTCTGCAACAAGCAGTAATTTTCATAACCAATTTTCACCAATTAGAGCTGCGACAAAATTCTCGTTTTCAAGTTGGATCAGTCATGAAGGCAGCAGGCATAATTAAAGACGAAGCCGTCAAGGAAACTCCGAGCTCTATGGTTAATAGAGCATTTAAAAGTCTGCTCAGCAAACCGCGAATTTTAGTTATCAATGACGAAGCTCATCATTGTTATCGAGAAAAGCCAGGTGTTGAGAAATTAACAGGGGAAGAACGTGAAGAGGCCGATGAAAACAACAAAGCTGCACGGGTCTGGCTTAATGGGATAGATGCAGTTTCCAAGAAGATTGCTATTAATGGGATTATCGATCTTTCTGCCACCCCTTATTTTTTGAGCGGTTCAGGCTATCAAGAAGGTACGTTGTTTCCTTGGACAGTTTATGATTTTTCCCTTTTAGATGCCTTAGAATGCGGAGTTGTTAAAATTCCGCGCTTACCAATCGAATCTGATACTATTAGAAAAGAAGAAGAACCCGAGTTTCGTAATTTATGGCTGTATGTTCGTGATGGTTTACCTAAAAAGGGCCTAAAAACAGGAGGCAAAGATTATCTTACTACCTTAATTTTGCCTACAAAATTGCAGGAGGCGTTGGAGTCATTATACGGAAATTATGAACAGTACCATCGTCGTTACGAGCAAGTAAAGAAAAGTAATCCTTCGGTAATGCCTCCAGTAATGATTATTGTATGCAATAACACAGCAGTTTCTGAATTGGTTTATCGCTGGATTGCTGGATATGAGGTTGAAACAGCAACAGGAAGAATCAAAATAGAGAAAGGCAATCTAGAGATATTCCGAAACGAAAATGGCGCCCAGTTTCTAGATCGGCCTAATACCCTGATAATTGATAGCGCGCAACTTGAAAGTGGCGAAAAAATAAATGATGAATTCAAAAAGATATTTACTAAAGAAATAGAAGATTTCCATAAAGAATATCACCATCGTTTCCCCGGAAGATCTGATCCTAGTGATGAAGAACTCTTACGAGAAGTAATGAATACAGTTGGGAAACCCGGAAAGCTAGGTGAAAATATTAAATGTGTAGTCTCAGTTTCCATGCTTACCGAAGGCTGGGATGTGAATACCGTTACTCATATCTTAGGTATCCGGGCTTTTTCAACTCAGCTTTTATGCGAACAAGTGGTAGGGCGAGCTCTAAGGCGCGTGGATTACAGCGTAGATGAAAGAACGGGGCTTATGACATCAGAATATGCTGAGGTATACGGAGTACCCTTTAGCTTCCTAAAATCAGAGGGAGTTACTCCTCCTCAACCACCAAAGGTTATCCATCGTGTTCGCTCTTTGCCAGAGCGCGAACAATATAAAATCACATTCCCACGTGTTGAAGGATATCGTTATGAGTTAGATGAGACTAAGCTCAAGGCACAGTTTACCGAGGAATCAAAAACTATTATTGAAAATGAACCTACGGAGGTTACATCGGGAGGTATCATTGGAGATACAACCGTAGAAAAGCTTGAGAAAATAAAAAGCCGCAGGGAAGGTGAAGTGGTAATACGACTTGCTGAAGCTTTACTTAAACGCTATTATATGGACGTTGATGGTACGGAAAAATATTGGTTATTCCCACAGCTTAATAAAATTTGCGAGGAATATGTAAAGGGTTATGTTGTTTTAAAGGATCGCATGGTAATTGGTTATTTGTCAGTGGGTGAATACTTCTCTGGAGCACTGACTAAAATTCAGCAGGGGATTGTAACTGAGTACCTAGCACAACAGACAGAAAAGAAACTTCTGCCAGTGCTTGCTCCATATGATACCATCGGTTCTACTCAGTATGTTGATTTCTTGACAACAAAAGATGTACAAGAAACGATTAAAAGTCACGTTAATTACGTCGTAGCTGATACTGAAGAATGGGAGCAAGGGGTAGCGAAGCGGTTAGAACAGATGCCAGAGGCGCTGACCTATGTAAAAAATCAAAATCTCGGGTTTTCAATACCCTATGAACATCAAGGAGCGGCTCATTATTATCTCCCGGATTTTATTGTTAAAATAGAAATGCCAGATAACTCCGTATTGAACCTTTTGGTTGAGGTGACCGGAAAGAAAGACGACAAAAAGACCATTAAAATTAAGACAGCCCGTGAACTGTGGGTTCCTGCGATAAATAACGCCGGTAAATTTGACAGATGGGCAATTTTGGAAATTCAAGATATCCATGAAACCCAGAATTTAATACGAGCTGGTATTCAAAAAGGATTTGATAAGTTAGGATCCTATCTATGAGACGAAAAAGGTTAGAGCCGCGGACTACTGATGCTGCAGCAGTAGCGTCATACAAGTATAAAGATAAAAGAAAACGGATTCCTACCCAGGAAGAATCTATTAAGCTCTCTCCACGCGAAAAGCAGCCTGTAAAGAAAAGATATGATTATGATCCTTCTCTTGATCCCCAGTTAATTTGGGCGGGGAAGAAAGAGGTAGGCGGCGAGCTATCTGTTTCTACTGTTCCGATTTACGTCCAAGAGAAAGTTGCTCCAGAGGCAATTATTGCGCGGCTTAAGCAGGGAGCTAAAGATGAAATGCAATTAACTTTTTTTGGTGAAACTACTCAGCAACAATTCGACAAGGCAGTTGAGTTCTATAAGCATGAGGACAATTGGCAGAATCGTATGATACTTGGTGATTCACTATTAGTAATGAATAGCTTACTTGAGAAAGAGGGAATGCGCGGAAAAGTACAATCTATTTATATTGATCCGCCTTATGGAATAAAGTTTGGTTCTAATTGGCAGGTATCTACCCGTAAACGCGATGTAAAGGATAACAAGGTAGACGATTTAATACGTCAGCCCGAACAGATTAAAGCTTTTAGAGATACCTGGGAACTAGGAATTCATTCCTATCTGTCGTATCTTCGCGACCGTTTGATTATCGCTCGCGAGTTATTAAATGAAAGTGGAGGATGCTTTGTTCAAATTTCAGATCAAAATGTCCATTTAATTCGGTGTTTAATGGATGAGGTATTTGGAACCGATAATTTTGTTTCACAGATTTGTGTACAAAAAATTTATTTTAGAGGTGAAGACTATTTAGATGGTGTTTATGATTCCATAGTTTGGTATGCAAAAGAAAGGAAGAGGCTTAAATATAGGCAACTGTTTCGAGAGCTATCAGATAATGAGCTATTTGAAAAATTCCCTTTTCTAGAAGATAAAGATGGGAATTTGGTGAAAGTAAAGAACTTATCAGAATTTAAAAAAGATTCCTGTTTCTTGCATGACAATCTTCTTTCACCTGGTGGTGCATCTCAAGAGATAAGTTTTGAATACAAAGGGAGAATTTATAAGCCAGATAAGAATTATCATTGGAAGACAGACCCCGATGGTTTAGAGAGCCTAAAACTAAAGAATCGTTTGATTGCTGTTGGCAACTGGCTAAAATTCAAGAAATACGCTAAAGATTTCTCCGTTGGGCAATATCATAATATTTGGACGGATACTGTCCCTTCAACTTTTGGCGAAAAGAAAATATATGCTGTTCAAACATATTCAAAAGTTATTGCTCGGTGTATTTTAATGAGCACTGATCCTGGTGATCTTGTTCTTGATCCAACTTGCGGTTCCGGCACGACTGCCTATGTTGCTGAGCAATGGGGTAGACGTTGGATAACTACTGATACTTCTCGAGTTGCTTTAGCTCTAGCTCGCACACGATTGATGACTGCCAAATATTCTTATTATAAACTTAAAGATAAAAATATTGTGAATATGGGATTTGAGTATAAGATTATTCCGCATGTCACTCTTAAATCTTTGGCTAATAATGAAGAGGCGGAGCGGGAAATTCTCTATGACCAACCACAAGAAGATAAAAATATTGTGCGCGTGACCGGTCCCTTTACCGTAGAGTCGCTTTCTCCACATCGCGTTTCCGATGAGCAAGAGATGATTTCTTCAGAACGATTTGTGGAAACTGTAGTGGTTAGTTTAGTAAAGGCTGGTGTGCAAACAGGGGAAAAGGGCGCGCGTGTTGAATTTGTAAATCTGGATATTTTGCCTGGAGGGCCTGAAATTCAAGCTTCAGGTGAGTATAAAACAGCTCAGGGGTTAAAGAAGGTCGCTGTAGCTATCGGCCCCGAGTTTGGTAGCGTTGATGACGATTTTATACGTGATGCTGCAAAAGTAGCAAAGAAGTTTGCGAATCTTCTTGTAGTTGCAGCTACCTCTTTTGAGGCCTCGGCTTTTTCTGAGCCATCAGAAGTTGGAAATTTGCGTGTCATGAAAGTAAAGATTAATCCTGATCTCTCCATGGGGGATCTCCTTAAGAAAACCGGCTCTGGTAATCTTTTCCTTGCTTTTGGAGAACCGGAAGTAAAAGTTAAGCAGACAAAAGAAGGGATAGTAGTTGAGATTGTCGGAGTAGATATATACGATCCGGTCAAGAGCGAAATTCGTTCCAGCGGTTCAGGGGATCCAGAACATGAAATTGCCGCTTGGTTTATTGATACGAATTACAATGGCGAAGCCTTCTTTGTAACGCACGCATACTTCCTCGGAGCAGATAAGCCATACGAAAAACTTAAAAAAGCCCTTAAGGCAGATATTAAAGAAGATGCTTGGGATGATCTTTACTCCACTGTTTCCCGCCCATTCTCAAAGCCAAAAACCGGTAAAATCGCCGTAAAAGTCATCAATCACTATGGCGATGAAGTTATGAAAGTAATTAATATAAAATAATGCTGCTTCTAATTTTTGGAAAATAAAAAGGATATTTAGAAGCGGAACTGAGGTTAAAACGGAAAGTAGATGATTCAGTTAACTGAAGAACAAAAAGCGATAGTGGAATTTTCCGGTGCACCTATGAGGCTCTTAGCAGGCCCAGGTACGGGAAAAACATTATGTATTATTGAGAAGACAAAATATTTAATTGAAAAGAGGAGAATATCTCACAAAGAAATTTGTGCAATAACTTTTACGAAAGCCGCTGCAAGAGAGTTATGGGAAAGATTAGTTAAGACAGGTATTAAACAGGGCTCTCTGCCATATGTAAATACTTTGCATGGATTAGCAATGGGTATTCTCAGAAGTCATTTAAAAAGAGCCGGCATGAAACCAGGATTTAAGCTAGTAGAAGGCTTTACCCAAAATATATTAATCAAAGATGTGCTACAGGATTTAAGAGAACGCAATATTAAGCTTTTGCAGTCGGATATAAAACTTTACTTAAAAGCACATTCTCAAGTAAAATCAAAAGCTGGCTTACCTTCACATATTTCTAGTAATTCACATAAGCAAAGAATTTTAGATGAATTTTCTAAAAGTTTCCACGAGAATCTTTGTTTTTATAATGCGCTTGATTGGGCAGATATACTACATAGGTCTATTGAATTGTTAGACCAGTATAACGATATAAGAAAGGAAACCCATGAAAAAACTCAATATCTTTTAGTCGATGAATATCAAGACTTAAATCCACTCGAGCAGTATTTTATTGATAAAATAATAGGTAATATCAATGGGTTGTGTGTAGTTGGCGACGATGACCAAAGTATCTATGAAACTTTCAGATTTGCAGATCCGCAAGGAATAATTAATTTCCCGAATAAATACAAAGATGCCAAATCTTTTTTTATTACACTTTGTAGAAGATGTCCTCCAGAGGTGATTGAGCATGCCTTAAGGCTGATTAAAAATAATAAGAAAAGGGTAGCCAAAGCATTGTTTCCTTTTGACAAACATAAAAAAGGATTCGTAGTATGCGTGTCACATCGAAGCAAGAAAAAGGAAGCTGAGTGGTTAACTTCAAAGGTAATAGAATTAGTTAAAAAAGGAATTAATTATAAAGATATCCTTATATTATTCACAGATGGCGATATTGCAAAGTACTATGTTGCGGCCCTTAAGGAAGAGGAGTTGCCTTTAGATGTTCAGCTCAAAGTATCCAATATATTTAATTCACCATACTTTATTTGGTTATTGGCGACGATTAGGTGGATGGTAGATAATGAAGATAATTTAAGTATGAGACAATGTCTTGATTATTGGAAGGGAATAGGCCCAGAAACCGTTAGGCAGCTCAGATTTATAGCTCTTTCCTCTAATGATACACTATGGTTAGCTATTGATAAAGTGGCTTCAAATTTAGATGTTTTTAAGCAAATAAAACTAAGGAAAGCAGTAAAAGCATTCCATGATTATATGAATAAATTAAAAAATTTTAAGAAATTTACTGATATTACTGATTTATTTTTATCCATTCGACCTGAAAGCAGAGAAGACTTAGGATGCAGTATTTTTTTACAGCATTTACACACATTCAAAAATCAAGAGGAAGTCGTGAACCTCAAAGAAATTCTAGAAAGCTTTGAAGAAGGTATTGAATCGGGAGAGTTGGAAAGTTTATATAAAAAGAAACATGATAATATACGCATTATGAGTTTTCACTCTGCAAAAGGCTGCGAATCGGAAGTAGTTATAATACCGGCATTAGAAGATGATATAATGCCAGGAATTTCAGATAATATGGAAGAACAGAGACGTCTCTTTTATGTATCTATTACTCGGGCAAAATATGTTGTATTTCTAAGCTGGGCACGTCAGAGAACTGGACAAGAAATATACAAAAAGGAAGGAAGAAAAATGCTAGGGAAATATAAGAGCAGATTTTTGTCTGAGATTGGGAAATGAAGATGTAGGAACGTAAGGCCCATGTCCCAACTCCCTAACTGGGGAATTACATTGAAAATATAGACAAGCAAGTTAAAGTCGAACGCCAAATCGACCCTTCGACAGGCTCAGGGTAAACCAGATGGTGTATGAATTATATGGATTAACTGATGAAGAAATAGAAATTGTGGAGAATTTTAGAGAGAGATAAAGTATGAAAAAAGAAAATCAAAGCGATTGGTTAAAAAATATCCTCGAAATACCTGCCGAAACTCAAACGATTGAGTTCAAACGTTTATCCGAGGATAAGGTTGTTACTAAAGTCATTGAAACTCTCGTGGCTATGTCGAACACGGACGGCGGCGTAGTTATTTTAGGCATTGATGATCCCAAGAAAACAAAGTTAAAAGGCCTTGATCGTATTTATGGGATTGATGAAGATGTTCAAGTTTACGATACATTGGGCCGAGAAATTCAAAGAATTATTCCACCGTTATCAGGGTTATGGCCGCCTACTCTTCTTGATGCGCCCGATGGTAAAAAACGAGTTGCTTTAATATTTGTCCCAAAAACGGTAGATAGTTTTCGTTCAGTAAATAACCACGTTTACGTGCGAGGTGAAAAAGCGAATCGACAATTAACAGCTCATGAAGTGGTCAAGTTTGCGTATGCAAAAGGGTTTGAAAGGGCTGATAAAGGGCTCGTGGATGTTGACCTTAATTTATTAAAGACGCCCGCTTTTGAAGAATGGAAAGAGGCGCGGCGGATTAACGGTAGTCCTGTTGAAACAATTTTGGCAAAAACTGGATTAGCACGGAAGAATGAACACGGTAAAGTTATTCCTACATTAGCCGCGGTTTTGTTATTTGCGGAATACCCCAATGAGCTTACGGATGCTAAATGTGCTATAAGAGTTTTTCAATATACCGGCACCATTGAGAATATCGGAGAAACTCCTAATCTTATTGGTGTGCCGAAAACTATCCAAGGCCACCTCATTAAGCAAATTAAAGATGCTCATGAATATGTTCTGACGCTTTTACGGTCAGGTATTAGAATTCCATCTGGTTTCAAGACGATATATCAAATTCCGGAACGTGCGGTTAAGGAAGCGATTACGAATGCGGTGATTCACAGGGATTATCATATGAAAAGAGATATTGAAGTTAAGATTTACGAAGATAGAGTTGAGGTGGATAGCCCCGGATTATTTCCCTATAACATTACACGGACGAATATTGGATGGGTGCGTGCTGAAGGCTATCGAAATGATTTATTAGTTAAACATTTGAGGGAATTCCCCTCGCCGCCTAATCTTGATCAGAATGAAGGTGTTCGCGCTATGAGGCATGAAATGGCCGCTCGAAATCTTTATCCTCCGATATTCCTTACTTATCCGCTTTATCAAGATTCAGTTAAAGTCGTTTTGCTTAATGAGTATCGGCCTTCGGAATGGGAAAAGATTAGCAGTTATTTAAAGGAAAATAAGTATATTACTAATGAGGAAGCCAGAGAAGTTACAGGAGTTGTTCAGCGCGACAAAATGGCAAAAATGTTAAAGAATTGGGCGAAACAAGGATTATTAATACAAATTGTGCCACCCTCTGGTTATTTTAAAGGAACGAAGTACAAGCTGTCTGATTCTCCAGAGGTTAAAAAATAGCAATGGTACTTGTTTTGTGTCAAGGCAAGTAAAACGCAACTGATTGAAATACATATAGTTATGGTATTTTTACTTGTTTTTAGAGTATAATTTATTGTAATTCAAATGGGGAATATGACGGTTGGGGTTTGAAAATGTTCCCTTAAAAGTAGAAAGCCTCTCTTACGAGAGGCCTCTACCGACCGAAGCCGGAACCCATAGACGCTTTACGTAAGCGCTTGTAAATTAAATGATTGCAAAACAAATCTTTAAGGAAAAGAAGAATAATCCAAGATTTCCGGGGACACGTACTTTTTGTCTAAAAGGCGGCCGCTTCTAATGTTTGGCCCTCCTACGCCCGCCACAAAGCTTGGCGGGATTAATTCGGCCAGACAATTTACTCACCTCGTTCCGTAAATTGTGGCCTCATTAAAAAATAAAAACGGACTAAAAAAAGAACAATAGACGTTTTACGCAAGATATTTTTAATTTGACTTGTTTTTGAGATAGTTGCATGTTATAATTGTATCAGATTATGAAGCGATTATCAGTCTTAATCGCTTCAGGAGAAATTGAGAGATAATTCGTAGGCAAAAAGATTCAGAGGGTAAATTAATGAAATATATCTGGGAACGTAAAAACTGGTTTGATTTTAAATATGACGAAGCAGCCTTGCTTAAGCCTTTAAGCGGCTTAAGAGTCTTGCAGGGCAAGTTATTAGGCCGCGCAGTGTCTCTTGACCTTAAGCTTGAAACCGAAGCCCAGGCAGATGTTTTGGTTGAAGAAGCCCTGCGAACCGCGGAAATCGAAGGGCAAAAACTTAACCGAGATGTGGTGCGTTCATCAGTAGCTGTTCGGCTTGGCCTGCCTAAGGGTGTGGGAGCGCAGGACAGGAATGTTGACGGGCTGGTGGATGTCTTACTGGATGCCGTGCGGTTTCATAATAAGCCTTTGACATTAGAACGGATTAATGGCTGGCATGCTGCGCTGTTTCCTTCGGGCTATTCTGGTTTAAGAAAAATAAAAACAGGAAAACTACGCGGAGATGCGCCGATGCAGATAGTCTCCGGGCCTGTTGGCAAGGAAAAGGTGCATTTTGAGGCTTTGCCAAAAAAACGCCTCGATGAAGAAATGCGGCTTTTCTTAGAATGGTGGCGTTCCTCGCCGGGCAATATGGACGGCGTATTGCGCGCGGCAACTGCTCATTTACGTTTTGTGACGATTCATCCCTATGAAGACGGTAACGGCCGATTGGCGAGGGCGTTAACCGATATGGCTTTGGCCCAGGATGAAAAATTGAAGGTCAGGTTTTACAGTGTATCTTCCGAGATTATGCGCGCCAGAGATAAGTATTACAAAATACTTGAGGATGTGCAGAGATGCCGCGTTGACGTTACACAATGGTATTTGTGGTTTATTAAATGCGTCAGCGTATCTATCGAACATTCCCAAGACATTATTGCCAATGTATTTAGACGGGTTGACTTTTGGAGTCAGCATGCTCAAACCCAACTTAACGGACGCCAGAAAAAAGTATTAGGCCGCATTTTGGAAGCTGGGCCAGGAAAATTTACCGGCGGCCTTACGACCCGTAAGTACGTAAGTATCGTAAAGGTCAGCCGGGCTACAGCATTTCGTGAAATAGCGGACCTGCTTGATAAGAAAATCCTGCATCAATTATCCGGCAAGGGCCGTAGCGTGCACTACGATTTGATTTGGCCGAAATAACGTGAAACCCAAAATTGGAATTGGTAGACGCTTTACGTAAGCGCTTGTAAATTAAATGGAGCCCCCACGTGCATGCACGTGGGGCGGAATCCCGATGCCAGAAACCGCCATTCCTCCACGGGCAAGCCCGTGGTCTCCTGGCCGTCGGGATGATTGCAAAACAAATCCTTCTTTGCGAGAAATTATATTTGTTCCCAAACATCTTTAAACTTAGCTGGTTAGATAAAGCGTCTGGGATTCTTTTAGAAGATTCGGGTGAATTGCCAGAACCGGAAGACTTAGCGAGCGAGGCAGTAGAACATTTACAGACTGCCTTGGATGAGTTAAATGATTTAATATTAGAACTTGAGTCAAATAATAAGGAGAAGAACCAATGATGTCGTTTAAAAAACAAGGCGAAGATTTACAGATACCTTTAGGCGCTGTATGGTTGATGAATTCCATTTCTGAATATAAAGGAAAGCAAGAGTTATACGCCAAACAATCTCCGCAGATTCTTAAGACGCTCGTTGAAATTGCACTCATTGAGAGCGCAGAATCATCCAACCGCATAGAGGGCGTGACTGTAGATAAAAACAGATTAAAGCCTCTTATAATCGGCCATAGTCGGCCCCGTGATAGATCGGAGGAAGAAGTATCCGGATACCGCAAAGCCCTTGATTTAATCCGTAGGAAACACAGAAATCTGGATACATCGCCGGAAACAATAAAAGAATTACATCGTTTAAGCCACGCTGAAACAGGAGACGCCGGGCAATGGAAAACTAAAAATAATGAGATTATCAGAAAAAATCCGGATGGAACGGTTGAAGCAATCTTTAAACCCTTGGAAGCAGCGCTTGTCCCTAAAGCAATAGAACAATTATGCCTTGCCTATAGGCACAGTATTGACCAGTTAAAATACCCTCCCCTTTATGCGGTGAGTTGTCTTACTTTGGATTTTCTTTGTATCCATCCTTTTCGGGATGGTAACGGCAGGGTCTCCCGGTTGCTGACATTGCTCGCCTTATACCATCACGGTTATGAAGTAGGCAAATACATAAGTCCGGAAAGGATAATTGAGCAGTCAAAAGAGACCTACTATGAATCCTTACAAAAAAGCTCGCAACGCTGGCATGAGGCAAAACACGATATTTCGCCTTGGTTACATTACTTTCTGGGAACCATAAACTCTGCCTATAAAGAATTTGAGCAACGAGCGGGTAGCATTAAGTCACCGAAAGGCGCAAAGACAGAGATTGTAATACAGGCAATAAATGGACAACAAGGTGAATTTTCTATATCCGATATTAAAAGACAATGTCCGGCGATAAGCAGAGAGATGATTCGGCTTGTTTTTAGGCGGTTAAAGGGAGAAAAGAAAATTACCTGTTTGGGCAAGGGCCAACAAGCCAAGTGGAGGCGAATAGGGTAATATCTTCTTGAATAGGGTAATGAATAGGGTAATGTTGAAAAATCAAAAAGCAAACTTAAACCCATAGACGCTTTACGTAAGCGCTTGTGAAGCTCTATGGCCTTACAGCCATAGCATCTTCACATGCTTCGGCGAAACCCCCGCCTGACCGTCGGGCAGACAGGTGCGAAGGCGGGTAAATTAAATGATTGCAAAACAAATCTTTAAGGAAAAGAAGAATAATCCGTGTCAGAACTCCCTAATCATTTATCAATATTAGCTTTGACGGAAATATCCCGAGTTCTGACACCAAATCTTTGACCGTGGAAAAAAGAAATAGACTTCTTAATGAAGCAAATGTTCTGCCTGATAACTTGGAATTAAATGATGAATTCGTAGGCGCTTTTAATTTAATAGAAAATACGTTTGACAGCATTTTTATTACCGGCAAGGCAGGCACCGGTAAATCAACCCTCCTTAAATATTTCAAAAAGAACACCGCAAAAAATGTCGCTGTTTTAGCGCCGACCGGTGTTGCGGCCGTAAACATTGGCGGCCAGACAATACACTCTTTTTTCAGATTTCCTCCTCGTTTAATCCAAAAGGACAATATTCGCAGAAGACGCAAAAGTGAAATCATTCAAAAACTCGATACAGTAATAGTCGATGAAGTTTCTATGGTGCGCGCCGACCTTATGGACGGGATTGACTATGCGCTTAGAATCAATCGGGACGAGATGGAGTTGCCATTCGGTGGCGTCCAAATGGTATTTTTTGGAGATTTATTTCAGCTTCCCCCTGTGGTAGAGAAGGAAGCGCGAGACATTTTGGACCAGTTGTACGATAGTCCGTATTTTTTTAAGGCAAAAGTTTTCAATAAACTGAAGCTGCGATATGTGGAATTGAACAAAAATTACCGCCAATCAGATACCCAATTTATTGATTTGTTGAATAAGATCCGGAATAAGGCTCAAGGGGATGATGACCTTGATTTGCTAAATGAGAGAGTAAGAAAAATAATCCCAGGAGATTCTAATCATTGTGTTATTTTGACGACTACCAATAACCGCGCCAATGCGGTAAATGAAGGAAAATTAGCCGGTTTACCCGACAAAGAATATAAATATGAAGCCGCTATTACTAAAAAATTTGAAGAATCTGCTTATCCAACGGAGTATTGTTTGAGGCTTAAGCAGGGGGCACAGATTATTTTGATAAGAAATGACCCTGATAAAAGATGGGTAAATGGCACCATTGCTCAGATTGCGGCGCTATCTCCAGACACTATAAAAGTTTCTATAAATGGGAGTATTCACGAGGTATCAAAATCAAGCTGGGAAAAGATTAAATACGAATATAATCGAGCCGAAGACAAAATCGAAGAAAAGATAATCGGTACCTTCGAACAATATCCGATAAAACTCGCTTGGGCAATTACCATTCACAAGAGCCAAGGCCAGACTTTTGACAATATTGTTATAGATTTAGGAGCTGGCGCTTTTACTCATGGCCAGGTATACGTTGGCCTTAGTCGTTGCACAACGCTCGGAGGTATTATCTTAAAAAGACCAGTAATCGCCAGCGACATTATTTTTGATGAAAGAGTCTATGAGTTTAGAAACAGATTTCTGAATTTAATATAAGAACCGTAGACATCTATACTAACCTTCATTCTTTGATTTTTTGAAGAAATTGGTAGAGAAATTGGTAGACGTTTTATCCAAGAGTTTATCCGCCTTCGTCCTTCAACTGATAAACGATGGTATGGGCTTCCTCCTGCGCCCTTTAATATGTAAAATTATGGTGGGGACTTCGGAGGACAGGTCGGCGAGATTTCGCCCATTCTTGTTAACAGGTACCTTTGGGCTCAATTCCGAGATCTGACACCAATTCCTTGGAAAAGAAAAGCTAGGGGCGGCCGCGATAGGTTTAAATCCCGCGCCGCCAGATTATCCACCTTCGGAACGACATAATTCTATTGCAGGGTCTTTAAGTTTAAGGTATAATCCCGCATATGGAAATAATCACTAAGACACTGGAACTTAGTCAACTTAAAACCATGGCCGCTAATTCCTTTGGTAATTTGGTAAAGGCAGTGGTGGATGTGGAAAGAGAGCTGGTGGCGGTTGATGCCGAACTGCATTCCGATTTGGAGGCGCTCTTGCTGGATAACGGCTCAAAGCAGAAAGACCTTTGGGGCATTAATCTTTATCCCGAAATGGCCGGAGAGGATTTTGTCGAATTTGATTCCGTAATCAATATGCGTCCATCGCAAAATAACCGCAGCCGCGGCGTGGACAATGCAGAGTTGCGCCAGAAGATTATTTCCGTGGTCGAGAAGAGGATCAAGCGATGAACTATCAGCACAAAAATCTTGCCGCCGGCAGATGGAAAGAGTTATCGTTTGTCGAGCAGATGGCTAATATCGGAAGCGAAGTGGAGCGCGCCCTTAACTGGCAAGCCAAACATAACGAGGACTATTGCCAACAGGCCTTTGAACGCTCGCTGGAGTTAATCGATTTGACTTTGGACAGCGTCAAGAGTTTTCCCCGGCTCAAGGAACTGTGCCGTTTACGAGAGGCACTGGCAGAATATTTTTCCGGAACCAACCAGTTTAAGTTTACGGAAACCTCCTTAAGAAATTATTTTTCAAATTTCCTCTACGCCGCCCGGCGTAATCAGTAATTAACTTATTGCTCTTAGCTCAATAGAATTCCGGGGATAGAATTCCGGGGACACGTACCTAATTCTTCAGAAGAGGAAAATAGCTGCCGCTCCTAATTTTGTCCTTGCCGGTTATCCGTCTTCGCCCTTCAACTGATAAACGATGGTACGGGCTTCTTCCTGCACCCTTTAATATGTAAAATTATGGTAGGGACTTCGGAGGACAGGTCGGCGAGATTTCGCTGATGGGCATGCCCGTGGTGCTCCATATTGCAAAAGGTTATAAAACAAATCTTTAAGGAAAAGAAGAATAATCCGTGTCAGAACTCCCTAATCCTCAGTCATTATTAAGGTAATTCAATGCCTTCTTCCCTCACCCGCAAACCTCAACTCACTACTTACACTTACCCCGCCCTCCGCAAACAAGTCGAGCAAACCCTGCTTTTGGGACAGAGAAAAATCGAAGCAGCCAAGGTAGAGACTTACTGGAAGGCCGGGAAAATTATTCAGCAGCATATTCTGCACCATCAAAACCGCGCTGATTACGGAAGTGAAATACTTAAGCGCCTGGCTAAGGATTTAAACGTCAGCGAAACCGTTTTGCACCGTTGTTTTCAGTTCGTCCAGAAATATCCCCGCCTGCCAATTTTTGCCGCGGGGCAAAAATTCAGTTGGACTCATTACCGCCAATTAATCGCTATTCCCGACGATAAAGAACGTTTACTGTTAGAGAAGACAGCGAGTAAGAATGCCTGGTCTGCGCGGGAGTTGGCAGTTAGGATTAAGGCGGGAAGGGATGAGGAAGAAGATGAGGGGGCCGTCTGGCGCCGAGACCTTCAACCCCGCTGGTGCCTTTGCGGGGAACTCTTTACACCTACAAGTTAGTATTCAGAAAAACCCTGGGCGCAGGCGAAGACGATTCCGGCTTGTTAGTGGATTTAGGATTCGGTATTTTCCGGGATGTTGAAGCGCGGCAGTCCGCAAATTTTTCCGAAAACGATATTGTGGAATCCAGGCCAAAAGACCCCGTTAGAGACAAAAGGGCGGTTTCTAACGGGGCGAAGACGCCTGACGATCACCTTGGGCGGTCTGTCTCTAACGGGGCTTACAAATTTTTTGCCGGCAGGCGCAGCGTAAAAGACCTTTTCACCTACCGGGCGCGGGTGGAAAAGGTGGTTGACGGTGATACCTTAAAGGTCCGCTTGGATTTGGGTTTTGAAACCTGGAACCGCCAGGTTTTGCGCTTACGCGCCATTGATTGTCCGGAAATGGATACCTCGGCAGGCGAACAAGCCAAGGCCTTGGTCCAGTCCTATTTAAAGGATACCGAATGGATAATCGTGCGCAGCAGCCGCTCGGATAAATACGACCGCTATCTGGCAGATGTTTTTATCCCCAAAGACGAGGAACCTGAGCCGGCCACGGATATTTACCTGAATAATCTATTACTGGAAAAAGGCCATGCGCGCAGAGCGAAGGAGTAGATTAACCTGCCGATTTTCTCGCTCAGGTCGATTTTTTAACGCCAATGGTCTTTCGCATTTCGGTGGCTGCGGAACTCGCTCGTCGGCTTTCGCCAGGACGAGCTCAAACATCCTCGCCATCCCGAAATACTCAAGCTGCTTTGGCTAAAATCTCCATTCGCTCGAAAACCGCCAGATTCATTTTGTTAAATTAAGATATTAAAGCGGGTGGCTGGACTGGTTTCGAGCAGCACGTTAGAAAACTCTTGCGGGCATGGTTGCCCCTCTAATATAAAGTCCGGCAGAGCAAGAGTTTTCGCCCGAGCGCAGATTTTCCGCGCCGGGGAAAATCAAGCGGTGCTGCGAGAAACAGGCCAAGACAGGACCCGCTTCCCTCCAATAAACTCCCTTGCCCAGCCCGCCATATTTGAGTATAATAACCCTATATGCCGGAGATGCTTTAATCGGTGTAATCATAAATAAGGAAAATCCAATACGATGTTCGAAATCTTAGGGATGGTAGATAAGTTCAATATCGTAAAACAGTTTCCTTTGTTTTCGGAATTGAACTTTTTCGAAAAGTCGCTAGTTTCCAAGAAGTGCGAACTGGTGGCATTTAAGACTGCAGATATAATTTACCGGGAAGGGGATAGCCCCGATGCGTTTTATTGTTTGGTTTCCGGCCGGGTAAGGCTCTTTGTAAAAACCCGAGATAACCGGGAACAGACGGTGGAATATTTAAGCCGGGGTAAATATTTCGGCATCATTTCTCTTCTTACCGGAGAACCGCACTCGGTTACCGTAGAGGTAATCAATGATTCGGTAGTGCTAAAGATTAAAAAAGAGGATTTCGACTACATCCTTAAACGCATCCCTAAGCTGGCTATCGACTTAAGCCAGTCGCTTTCCCGCCGTCTGAAAAGAAAGGATTTACATCAGAAGACCATCTTCGAAAGCACCGTCATCTCTATTTATAGCCCGGTAAAAGGCATCGGAAAAACCCAGTACGCCTTAAATCTGGCGGTGAGTTTACAAAAAGAAACCCGCAAGCGGGTAATACTTCTGCAACTGGGACAGAAATTTGAGGAATCCTTTAGGGCCTTAAGGATCGGAGTGGTTCCCGCCCTGCATATTAAAGACATCGGTTTTGACTTGCCGGATTTGAAAGGTTTATCCCATAGCCAGCATGCCGGAATTGATTTCCTGGGTGTATCTTATGACAGCGGGATAGCATCTGAGATTTCTGCGGTCATACCCATCCTGAGCCACTTAACCAATGACTACCACTATATTATCGTAGATTTGCCGGCACATCTGGATGATACGGTATTTAAAACCCTTACCCAGTCAGATCTCGTCCATTTAATAACCGATACCGAGCAGGCGAACTTAAACATCATCGGTAAGCTGATGGTAGACCTCCGGGCCAATTTAAAACATACCGCCCATAAGATCAAGATTATCGTTAATGAGTTAAAGGATGAAGATGTGGTTACGCTGGGTAAAAGGACCGAGATACTTAAGCATGAGGTCTGGGCAAACCTGCCTTTTATTTCCGGTAAGGGGACACTAGAGCCTGAGCAGATGTTGTTATCTATAGATGATCCGGCCAGTGAATATGCCCGGGCGATTAGGAGGATTTCCCGCCAGATCGGCCAGGTCATGGTGGGTTTGGCCTTGGGTTGCGGAGCGGCTTCGGGTCTGGCACATGTAGGGATTCTTAAAGTTCTGGAGAGAGAAAATATCCCTATTGATATCGTCTCTGGTTCGAGCATAGGAGCGATGGTAGGTGCATTTTGGGCAGCGGGCTTAAGCGCTCAAGAGATTGAAGAGGCGGTTTTAAAACACCGCGTAAGATTGAGTGGTTACAATATCACGGATTTTGTCTTTCCCAAATTAGGACTGATGCGGCCCAAACGAATCGCCTGGTTCTTGAAGGAGGTGTTGGGAGGTAAGACCTTTTACGATATCCGTTTTCCCTTAAGGATAATGTCTACCGATGTAAAGACCCGGGAGGAGGTAGCTATTGAGAGCGGAAGTTTGGTCAAGGCGGTATTGGCGAGTTCCGCCATCCCCGGCATATTTGAGCCGGTGCGTTACGCGGATAGATATTTGATGGACGGCGGGGTGTTAAATCCGGTTCCGGTAGGAATCCTGATGAAGCTGGGAATAAAAAAGATTATCGCCGTCAATGTCTTACCTTATTTTGATCCCAATCATGTAGAAAAAAAGGTTAATTCCGAACAGAATGACGACAAATTCAAAAGGTTTAAATGGGTGGAGAGGATTAAGCCTTGGTTGTCTCCTAATATAGTGGATGTGATTATGAGCAGCCTGCAGGCAATGGAATATGTCTTGGCCGAGGCAAGTTGCAAGCAGGCAGATATCTTTATCCGGCCCGACTTAGAACCTACCGAATGGTTTAATTTCATAGATGCCCGAAGTTTTATCAGAAAAGGTGAAGAGGTAGCCGAGAGGCACATAGCAGAAATAAAAAAACTGGTATTGGAATAATCGACCGAGAATAAATAAATGGATATGAACATTAACCAGGTAAAGAATTTATTTCTTAAATTAGTGAGATATATATTTGAGCTCACCTTGAGTTTAGGCAATGCTATTTTCTTTATAGGAGAGGTGCTTGGTAATGTCTTTCGAGGAAAGATTCGCTTAAAAGAATTGGTAAAACAAATCTACGAACTAGGTTTCCAGTCGGTAGGGATTATTGTCTTGACCTCGCTCGCTACCGGAATGGTATTGGGGCTGCAGGGTTACATTATCCTGGTGCGATTTGGCGCCAAGGAATACGTAGCCGACATGGTCGCCTTGTCTCTGGTTAGGGAATTAAGCCCGGTATTAAGTTCTATTGTTTTCTCAGGTAAGGCCGGAGCCAGAATTTCCGCCGAAATTGGTTCGATGAAGGTAAATGACCAGATATTGGCCACGCGCACTTTGGGGGTGGACCCCGTAGAATATTTTGTGGTCCCTCGGGTAGTCGCCTGTTTTATCGTCCTGCCGTTATTGGTGGTAATCTCGGAAGCCATAGGGGTTTTGGGGGGTTATCTTATCGGTACCCTCCAGGCCAATGTGGCGGGAGTATTTTATTGGCAGCATACCATTAACTCAATTGCCTTCGTAGATTTCTTTAGCGGCATAATTAAGACGATATTCTTTTCTTTGATCATTGGGTTTGTCTGCTGTTATCAGGGATTTAAGACTACGGGCGGTTCTTTAGGGGTAGGCCAGTATACTACTCGAGCGGTAGCCTTGTGCTATATCTTGGTCATACTTTCCAATTTTGTGTTAACTAAGGTTATATTGGCGCTGTGGGGATAATTTTTTATAAAAGGAGTAGCATATGAAACGCTTATATGGATATTTTATGACGGTGGTGTTTTCGGGCTGCCTCATTGTTTTATCCGGATGCGCCAGCACTGCCTATAACCAAAAAGACATCTATCCATTTGCCAGTGTGGAGGTAGAGTGGATTAGAAATGGCGCGCCCATCGAGTTTGAAAATATCCTTTGGTATCCGACTGACATCGTGGAGAATTTATTGGATGATGAGGTGTACCTGTTGGGGGAATACCGGGAGGCCCAATTCTTTGTAGATAAGGCCGATGTCAGGCCATACGAAAGGATATATACCAAATTCGGAAAGCATAAATTTAGAGTCTTTGAGAAAAGAACGATAAATGATAAAGGTTAGAAATCTTTCCAAGAGTATTGAGAAACAAAAGATTCTGGACGATATTAACCTTGATGTTGCCGAGGGGGAAATCCTGGCGGTAATGGGCGAGAGCGGGGCAGGCAAGACGGTCTTCCTGCAGCATTTGATTGGTCTTATGCAGCCCGATTCCGGCAGAATAGAGATTGCGGGTAGAAATATCGTCGGGCTTCCAGAGAGAGAATTATTGGGAATCAGGAAGAACATTGGTTATCTGTTTCAGGCCGGCGCCTTATATGATTTTATGAATGTGTTTGAGAATTTAGCTTTTCCCCTTAAAGAGCATACCGATTTAAACCGGGAGGAAATTACGGCGAGGGTTCAGAAGGCCTTGACTGAGGTAGGTTTAAGTGACGCCGCAGAAAAATTTCCCAATCAATTAAGCGGAGGCATGAATAAAAGGGCGGCTTTGGCCCGGGCAGTTATCTTAGGTTCCCGGATACTCTTATGCGATGAGCCAACCTCCGGTCTGGATCCTGAACGCAGCAGGGATATCTCCGATTTAATTGACCGTCTTTCCAGAAAGTATAATAGTACCACCGTTATCACTTCTCATGATATCGAGAATTCGTTCAGGATTGCCGATAGGCTGGCGATTATTCAGGACGGTAAAATAATTGCCGTAGGTCATAGAGATGAACTGGAATCTTCCAAGAATTCAGCGGTAAGGGGATTTTTATTAAAATGACGACATAACTTACGGAGGCGAAAGCCGACGTAAGCTATGGTCGGAATTTAACCCTTGACAATTTTCGATAGTTTAGGTTTGAGGAAAATTGTCAAGGGTTCAGTTCGCAGACGCTATTTTTAAAAGTTAGGGCTATAATTTACGTCGTTTAACTCAGTAAATTATCTGCTCACTGAGGGGGGAGAAGATGGATAGGAAAGATACCTTTAAGAGATTCTTCGCTGGGTTATTTTTTGTCATCGGTATTACCCTGTTTTTGATTATCGTTTTTCTAATCGGACTGGAAAGGGGTATGGCCGAGCCTAAAGTTCAGATTGCCGTCTTATTCCGGGACGTGGGCGGACTTGCCTTGGGCGCCCCGGTAAGATTATCCGGGGTGGATGTGGGGACGGTAGGTCGCATAGATTTTCTGCCCGGGAAGATTGATGAACGTGGGGTAAAGGTGGTCTTGAACATCTTCCGTAAATATAAGAAACAATTAGAGGCACCGGCGGTATATGCCATTAAGACCGAGGGGATATTGGGCCAGAAGATTGTGGAGATTACCCCCCATACGCAGATCGCCCATTTCGATTTGAATCAACCGATAATCGGTCAGGATCCTTTGGATGTGCAGAATCTGGCCGAGGCATTCCAGGATACCGCTATTTCTTTAACCGATTTAACTACTCAGACTACCAATATCGTCAAGGAATTAAAATATCTTTCCCGGACCTCTAAACGCGTTTTAGACCGTATTGAAGAACGAGTTATTGAAGGCCGACTGTTAAAATTGTTTTAAATGTAGCCCAAACTTACGGAACGATAGTGAACGTAAGTTTGTCGGCTGAATTTAACCCTTGACATTTTCTGTTGCTGAATATAGAGAAAATGTCAAGGGTCTAATTCGTAGACGTCCTTGACATCAAAGATGTCAAGGACTACAACTTATGTCGCTGTCGCTCTATAAGTTGTCTGCTCATTAGAGGAGGATAAATGAGTAAGATCAGATTCGACTTTAACGGAATGTTTGATTTTAATGTGGGAAGGGAAAACGGGGTAAGCCTATCGGAATTATCCCGCATGGCCAAACTGGTAGAGGCAGCCCATTGCCATCTCAGGCAATTAATGACCAATCCCGTGAACCGCAAGAATTTAAGTCTGGAGTGGATTCGTCTTCCTGAGCAAGACAAAAAGGACATTAAATACATCCAGAATCTGGGAGCAAAGATTGCCCGGAAATATAAGAACGTTATCTTTTTGGGTATTGGCGGTTCATATCTGGGCCTCAAGGCTGCCCAGGATGCCCTGGCCGCCGCTTACTTTAATGAATTTAAATCTAGAAAGACGCCGCGGATTTATTTTGAAGGCAATAATCTGGATCCGGATACCTTGGGTGTATTGTTGAAGAATCTGAATCCTAAAGAAACCTTGGTGGTGGTGATTTCTAAATCCGGGGAGACCATTGAAACCAAGGTGAGTTTTGAGGTGGTGCGGGATTGGTTGAAAAATGCCTTAGGTAGGCGATACGGCAGGAATGTTTTTGCTATCACCGATCCTTCCTTGGGGACGTTACGCCGGATAGTTAATCTGGGGCAGGCGAAGGATAAATTAAGTTTTAGGAATCTACCGTTACTCCCCGGGGTGGGAGGAAGGTACTCTGAATTGAATATGGGACTTTTGCATCTGGCGATAATTGGAGTCAATATTAAAGAGGTGCTCGCCGGAGCAAAACAGATGTTAAAGGCTTGCCAGAATCCTTTGCTTTGGAAAAATCCGGCCTATATGTACGCCGTCCTGCATACGGTACTGTATACCGCCAAAAATAAATCTATCGCGGTGATGATGCCATTTGCCGAGGGCTTAAAATCCACCGCCGATTGGTACGTGCAATTGTTGGCAGAAAGCCTGGGGAAGAAATTTGAACGCAAGATCGAGGTGGGGTTGGGCGGGATAGAAAAATGGTATGAAGACAAAAACCGGATAATAAATGTTGGCAGGACTCCAGTTGCCTGCCGGGGGACCAATGATTTGCATTCGGTGCAGCAGAATAATGTTCACGGCGAGAATAATAAGGCGGTTACCTTTATCCGGGTGGAGAGGTTTAAGGGCGAGGTCAGGATCCCTCGGGAAAAGGGCAGCTTTGTAGGCAATAAAAAATTCTCTGAATTAATGAAGTTGGCTCAGGCCGCCACCGAGTGGGCACTGGTTAGGGAAAATCGTCCTAACTGTACGATTATCCTGCCGGAACTGACTCCGTCTACCTGGGGACAGCTGATATTCTTCTTGGAGATGGCTACCGCCTTTGAGGCCGAATTGTTAAACGTCAATGCCTTTGATCAGCCGGGAGTAGAGGGTTACAAGAGTTACATGTATTATAAACTGCAAAAACCGGGCATCCCCAAGGAAGCGACCAAAGAAATAGTCAAAAATCCCATAGTAAGAAAAACTAAATTCATCCTCTGATAAGATATGGATTGGTTTATTGTTGATATCAGCATTCTGGTGGTCTGCGCCGCGGTTTTTTCTTACCTGGCTATCCTTACCCGCCAACCGATAATAGTAGCTTATATCTTTTGCGGTATTTTATTCGGGCCCTGGGTTTTGGCGTGGGTGAAGGATATTGATTTCATCACCTCGGTTTCCCGTCTGGGCATAACCCTGTTGTTGTTTCTGGCAGGGATAGTTTTGCATCCCCGGCATCTGGCAAGATTATTCCGCAGGACCTCCATTGTCACCTTGGGAGGTGCGCTGGTTTGTTTTATCCTGGTATTTGCCTACGCCTCGTTATTTAATTTCTCACCGGTAGATAATCTCTATATCGCCTTAGCCTTGATGTTTTCCAGCACTATCCTGGTAGTGAAACTTCTACCCACGACCAAATTGCATCACGGTAAAATCGGAGCGGTATGTATAGGTATCCTTATAGCCCAGGATTTACTCGCTATTGCGGTATTGGTTTTGATGCGCGGGTTTACCAAGGAAGGCCTGGCTTTGCTCAATATCGTTACCTTAGTCATAAAATTCATAATTCTTGCTTCGGTTACACTTTTATTTGAGCAGTTTGTCTTGCGTAAGATCTTAACACAGGTGGACCGTTTTCATGAGACTATTTTTATTATAAGCCTGGCTTGGTGTTTTGGCATAGCCGGATTATCCAATAAATTGGGCCTGTCTTTTGAGATCGGGGCGTTTTTGGCCGGAGTGGCTATGGCCAGACACCCGATTTCTTTATTCGTCTCCGAACAGTTAAAGCCCTTACGGGATTTCTTTCTGGTTTTGTTCTTTTTTGTTTTGGGGGCAAACATCAATCTGTCCATCATGCCCAAGATATTCATCCCGGCGTTAATTTTGACCACTTTATACATGGTGATTAAGCCTTTATTCTTTATGAGGTTATTCAGATTCGCCCGGGAAGAGCCGGTTTTGGCTAAAGAGGCCAGCGTGAGACTTGGGCAGGCCAGTGAGTTTTCTTTATTGATTGCTATTCTGGCGCTGCAGCTTAATCATATTTCTTTGCGCGCAGCCCAATTTATTGAGCTGGTGACCATACTTTCCATGATTGTTTCTTCCTATATTGTGGTATTTTCCTATCCGACTCCCGTTGGGGTAAGGGACGCATTAATCCAGGACTAAAGAGATGTTTACCCCGTACCAAATTTTACAAAAATACAGGAGTCAGGGGTGACTGGCTTGAGGCGCGCAAAGTCGTTTTGTTCAGAAAACAATGCTAAAAGTAAAATTGGTGCGGGGTTTATTCATATGGTAATTTTTCAGATTAAGCCGCAATATGTAAGGACATATAAGAAAGATTGCCGAATGTGGGCAAGGTATGCCGGGAGGGCCAGAGGGTTTCTAAAATATTCTACGGTAAAGCGCGTCAATGCCAAAAATCAATATGCCTCGGTTTATCAGTGGGAATCTAAGATCTATCACAGCCGCTTTATGAAGGCTTGGCATGATAAGCTGGTTGATAGGTCGCATTGCCCGGTTAAGGTTGTGGGTTATTACAATTTTGTGATTATTTAAGAGGGGTTTGATGTATCAGAGGGTTCGTACCGTTTTATTTTATACCAGCATCATAGTCTTTTTTGTATCCGTTCCCTTAACCTTGATTTTCTCCTTGGGATACGATGTGAGCTGGCGGCATCTCAAATTCTCCCGGGCCGGCTTGATTAATGTTACCTCCCAACCAGAGGGCGCCGTGGTATTTTTAAACAATAAGGATACCGGGCAGACCACGCCTTCGGTTTTAAAGGAGCTTAAGCCGGGGATGTATGATTTAAGATTGCAACTGCCGGATTATTATCCCTGGCAGAATACGGTAGAGGTTAAGGACGGCATGGTTACAGATTTAAAAGAGGTTGTTTTATTTAAACGCCTGCCTTACATTGAGAAGATAAATATCGAAGAGATTTCCGATTTTGCTTTAAATAAAAACCATAGCAGTATCTTCTTCATCTCCAAGGAAGATAATTTTATTTATAAGATCGACAACAAAGGTAAGTCTTCCCAGCTGGTATATAAATTGCCTTTTTCAGCCGAGAGGGTTAAGAAGTGGCTGATATCTCCGGACGAGAAGAAGATTATTTATGTCGTCGGCAATAAGCTTTATATCGGATTCTTATTTTCGCCGGAATCAACTGTAGCTACGCAGAAGGATTTTATGATTGCAGTTGGGGAGGAGATAATAGATGTATTTTGGCATTCCGATGATGAGCATATCATTGTAGCCACCGTCAAGGAAATTAGGATTTATGAACTTTTCAGCCAGGGCCTGCATAATACCATTAGCTTGATTAATTTTAATTTTAGACGCCCAAGGGTTATTTATGATATGGAAAACAATGCCATCTACTTTACCGATTTACAGGAAACCTCGGTTGGCAGATACAACAATCTCTACAAAATCCAGCTAGGCAAACATCAGATTTTTCCCCTGGTCGAAGATTTAGAGAAGAGATAAGCCTTATGGCGTTACGACTATAGTATCTTCATCACGTTAGAGACAAATGCTCTAACGGGATTCATACGCTTCGGAGTACTCCGTAAAACTTGACGGACGCCGTCCGTTTTTTTGGAGGATGGCGAAATCTCGCTCGCCTCGGCGTAGCCTTTGGCGAAGCCGGGCCGAAGCCATACCATAATTTACTATCTGAAGGGCGAAGGCGGATAGTTTGAAAGATACCTTTCTTTACAAAAGATTATTTGAGATTATCCCCGCATTCTTATCTTGGTGGGTTCTGATTATTCTGTTTATCCTTGCCGTTTTAAGTCCTGCCGTCTGTGCCTTGTTCTTGATTGTCTATGAGATTTACTGGATGATCCGCACCTTTTATCTAACCACGCTATTAGCCATTGCCCACCAGCGTATGAGGATAGAGAAGAACCGTAACTGGTTGATAGAATGTCAGAAGACCTCTCATAAATGCCAGCAGAAATGGAACCAGATATATCACGCCGTTATCTTTCCTATTTACAGAGAAGATGTAAAGATTCTGCATGCCTCGGTTAAGGCCTTGCTGGATGCCAATTATCCTAAGGATAAGTTAATCGTGGTAATGGCCTTTGAGGAGCGTGATCCCCAGGCAAGAGAAAAGGCGAAGGAGCTGGAAGAGGAATTCGGCAGGTCTTTTTTAAAGTATATGTCCACCTTCCATCCGGACAAGATTGCCGGAGAGGCGCGGGTAAAGGGAGCCAATGCTACCTGGGCCGCCAAGATACTAAAGGAATTTATAGACGAGAGAAGAATCCCTTATGAAAGAATCACCATTTCGTGTTTTGACGCCGATACCTGCGTGGAAAAGGAATATTTTAGTTGCCTTACCTTTCATTACGTGACCTCGCCTCATCCGGAGAGATGCAGTTATCAACCCATCCCGGTTTATAACAATAATATCTGGCGGGCCCCCTCTATGGCCAGGATAATAGAGATCAGCTCTTCTTACTGTCAAATGATTGAAAGCATGCGCCAGGAAAAATTTGTCACCTTTTCCAGTCATAGTATGAGTTTTAAAACCCTGGTGGATGTAGATTTCTGGCCGGTGGATATGATTTCCGACGATTCAGTTATCTATTGGCGCTCGATGATTTTTTATAAAGGCGATTATCACGTGGTGCCGATGTATGTCACCGTTTCCATGGACGTGGCCTACGGAAGAGGTTTTTTAGGGACCCTGGCGGTGCAATACCGACAAAAGAGAAGATGGGCATGGGGCGTGGAAAATTTTGTATATGTTATGCTTAATTTTGTAAAAGGAACGGACATTCCCTTAAGATTGAAGATCCGCCGGATGTTTAATCTTCTGGAATCCCATATCAGCTGGGCAACCTGGGCGATTATTATCACCATACTGACACCGATTCCGATTATCAGCGGGGGATTGATCTTTAAAGGAACCATTACCGGCTTCAGTTTTTCCCGTATTACCACGCTATTATTTGTTACTACCAATTTCATGATTTTGGTTTGGATTCTCTTAAGTTTTTCCTTGTTGCCGCCGAGGCCGCATGATGTTAAGCCGCTTAAACGTATTACCATGTATACCCAGTGGTTTTTGGCTCCGATAGTTATAATGATTTTAGGTTCATTTCCTGCTCTGGATGCCCAGACGCGGCTGGCCTTGGGAAAATATTTGCATTTTCAGTATACGCCTAAGGAACGATAGCTATGAGGAATATAAAACCGGTGAAACTAAAACTAAAAAAGGCATTTTTGGTTGTAGATGTGCAAAATGATTTCTGTCCCGGCGGAGCCTTGCCGGTAACGGATGGAGATAGGGTGGTTCCGGTTTTAAATAAATACATCCGATTTTTCGCAAAAAGTAATTTACCCATTTTTGCCTCTCGGGATTGGCATCCGAAAAAAACCCGTCATTTTAAGAAGTTCGGTGGCAGCTGGCCGGTGCATTGCGTGCAAAATACTGAAGGCGCGCAGTTTCATAAAGATCTAAAATTGCCTAAAGAGGCAATCATACTTTCTAAGGGGATGGATCCTATCGGGGACAGTTATTCGGCCTTTCAGGCTATGGATTCTAACGGTGTCCATCTTGAGAATCTCCTCAAGATATTCGGTGTCGAGGAATTATATATTGGAGGCCTGGCCACGGATTATTGTGTAAAGTTTTCTACCGTTGATGCTTTAAAGCATGGATTTAAGGTTATATTGTTAGTGGATTCTATTAAGGGGGTAAATGTTAAGCCCCGGGATTCCGAATTGGCAATAGAGGAGATGCTCAGCCGGGGGGCAAAAAAGATTACGCTAAAGGATTTAATCAAGAGATAAAATGGCTAAGAAGGATTATTTGGGTTTAATTATATTGATGATGTTGATTGCAGGATGCGCACTGCCTTTGAAATATTTAATCGGCTCTGAAAAGGCAGTGCGCATCCCTCAGGTCGTCACCCATCTGGAGCCATCCCTAAAAAATAACCAAATCATCGTCGGTGGTAAAATAATCTTAGAGAACCCCACTGAAAGCGATTTATTACTGGATAAAATCTTTCTTAACGTGAAAGATGGTTCAGGAAAAATTATCTCTAAGATAGAATTGAATTGGGAAAAGCCGCAGATTAAATCCAGGGGGCAAATGGAAGCGCCGGTTGAATTTTCTTTACCGTTACAAATCCTGAATCAGCAAACCATCCAGATTGGTCTTAAGACAGCGGTAATCTATAAGGTTTTGTCGATAAGGATTCCTATCGAAAGCGAGATCGCGGTTTTCCATTTGGCGCCATTACGCAATAGCCTGACCGGCCCCCTGCAGGTTATTATGTATACGAAGATTAATCCCGACTTTTTGGGTAATGCCGCGGTGAAGTATCGTTTCACAATCGTCAATCCCTTTAACGTCGACCTCTTGTTTGAAGGAGGAGAATTTAAGGTTTACACCGATGAGAAGGGTGAGATAGGAAAAACCGTAATGGCCAGTACCATGCTAGGTTCGAAGAAAGAGACCCAGATTCAGGGCGAATTCTTAATAAAGAATATCTTCCGCGATTTATTCATCGACGAATTTATTAAAGGCCATGCCATCAGGGCACAACTGTCCGGAAGGTTGCGTCTGCCACAGACCTCTATATTTTTGCCATTCAAGGCAGAGGCGGTGCAGGAGATTGATTTTTCCTTATTTTCTAATCGGGGAAAATAACCTTCTTAGGTATGGGCATAGTATTTGCCGGTTATTTGTTTAACTTTCTGGTGCGGTAATAAAGAAACATATAATAAGAAATTCCATTTACAGTTTATTCCTTTTGCTTTATAATTAATTTCAATGGACAATTCCAAGATTATCCTTTCCGAGAAGGACATTCCGCAAGAGTGGTATAATTTACCCCCGGATTTACCGTTTCAGCTTCCCCCTCCCATTAATCCAGCCACCCATAAGCCATTAGCGCCAGCTGATCTTAAGGCGATATTCCCTATGAGTTTAATCGAGCAGGAGGCCAGCCCCAAGAAGTGGATAGCCATCCCCCGAGAAATCAGAGATATCTATCGGCTCTGGAGGCCAACCCCTTTTAAAAGGGCAAGAAGATTAGAGCGTTATCTGAAGACCAAGTCCCGCATTTATTATAAGGACGAAAGCGTTTCGCCTACCGGCAGCCACAAGACCAATACCGCCGTTGCCCAGGCATACTACAATAAAAAAGACGGCATAAAACGTCTATGCACCGAGACCGGGGCAGGTCAGTGGGGTTCGGCATTAAGCTTTGCCTGCAATGTATTTGGCCTGGGTTGCCGGGTGTATATGGTTAAGGTAAGTTTCCACCAAAAGCCCTTAAGAAAATCTTTAATGCATATTTGGGGGGCAGAGGTGATTGCCTCTCCTTCTGCATTGACCGAGAGCGGTAGAAGAATTTTAAAAGAGGATCCCCATTGCCAGGGCAGTTTAGGCATTGCCATTTCCGAGGCAGTGGAAGAGGCAGCCAAAAATAAAGAGGCCAATTATTCCTTAGGGAGCGTCTTAAACCATGTACTTCTGCACCAGACGGTAATTGGTCTGGAGACCAAGAAGCAATTAAAACTCGTAGGTGAAAAGCCCGACTATCTAATCGGTTGTGTTGGCGGCGGCAGTAACTTCGGAGGCTTAATCCTGCCTTTTGTAAAAGATAAACTTAAGAGGCCGGGTTTAAAGATGGTAGCGGTTGAACCCTGCGCCTGCCCTTCGCTTACCAAGGGGTTATATGCCTATGATTTCGGGGACACGGCCATGCTTACCCCGCTTTTAAAGATGTTCACCCTGGGACATAAATTCATACCTCCGGGAATCCACGCCGGAGGATTGCGTTATCACGGTTGTTCTCCTTTGATAAGCGGATTGCATGCAAAAAGGATAATCAATGCCCGGGCCTACCATCAGACAGAGATATTTAAGGCCGCGGTTGCATTCGCTAAGACCGAGGGCATTATTCCCGCTCCAGAGACGGCGCATGCCATCAAGGCGGTAATAGATATTGCAAAGGAAAATTCAAAATCAAAGTGTATTGTATTTAATCTGAGCGGCCATGGCTTTTTAGATTTATCCGCTTATGATAAATTTTTGGCTGGGGAGTTAACGGATTATGCCTATCCCCTTAATCAAATAAGGAAGGCGCTCCAGGATTTACCTAAATTCTAATTTTAAAAAGGAGGTCAAATGAGGCCACGACTTATGGAACGATAGTGACGTAAGTCGTTAATCCGAATTTGACCCTTGACATTCTCAAGGAAAATGTCAAGGGTTCAGTTCGCAGACGCTAATAATAAAACGATGGCTACGATTTACGTCAACTAAAGTTGACATAAATCGTCTGCTCACTGAAGGAGGTTTTAAGTGTCTACCTTTGAATACCGAAAACTTCTGCGGGCAAATATCCTGCTGAAGGTATTATATAAGACCAGGAGTTGGCCTTTGCTTGAAGGTATTGCCTACTCGAAAAATGTAGGCGCTACCGGTATCAATATCATCATGGACGATAAGATCGATAAAAATACCGATCTGGAACTACGTATATTCTTTCCTGAGCATGACAACCCTGTCTATGTCAAAGGGAAATTGATCTGGCAATGTAGGTGTTCTTACGTCCCGGAGAGTAAAAAGCAATACTTTTCCTGCGGAATCCAGTTTAGCGATATGTCTCCCGAGGACGCCATTAGGACTTCTGACTTTATAAGAGACCTCTTGAAGAATAGAAGTGACGCCGAAGTCAGGAAAATAGTAGAGATAATTGAGAATATAAAACATCCCAAGCCTCCTGCCGGAAGTGTTTAAGAGGATTTTTTTTCTTCTTGTAGCACATCAATTTATCCAGTTAATCCCAACAAGTACTCTTAGCAAAGAAACCTTATGTCAGATATAACCATAGCCAGTTTTCTATTTGGCGGTAGTGAAAAGATTAAGACCCCTCCCCTGGGGCCGTTATACTTGACAGCCAATTTAAGAAAACACGGCTACCAAGTGGATTTTCGGGATTATCAATTGCATGACACCAAGAACTTCTTTAAGATTAAGAATATAGTCTCTTTTTTAAATAACTCCGCCGAGGTAATAGGCATAAGTACGATGACTAATTTTCTTGCCTTTGTGCTGTTAGCGCTAAAAGAAGTCAAGCGGAAGTATCCTCGTAAAACCATTATTTTAGGAGGGGTTGGTACCGCCGGGGTGGAGAGGCTATTGCTGCGCCATTTTCCATTTATTGATGTTATAGTGATAGGAGAAGGGGAGGCGGCAATTGTAGAGATTCTCAACGCCTTAAGTTCAAAGGGTAGCCTCACCGGTATTGCCGGTATAGTTTTTAGAAAGAACGGTAAGATTGAGGTCAATCGGCGCAGCGGATTTTTAGAGGACCTTTCGCAATTGCCACCGCCTTACGATAAGAGTATAAATCTGAAGGCATACGACAAGATTAGCATGCTTTCCGGCAGGGGGTGTTTTTTTAATTGTACCTTTTGCGAGGTGCCGGCGGTCTTTGGCAGGAAGATTCGCTTCCGTAAAATAGACGAGATTGTTGATGAAATCCTCTCGATTTATAAGAGGATTGAAAACAAGGATAGAACTCCGATGGTCTGTCTTTTCGACGATACTTTAATCGCCAACAGAAGAAGGCTTTTATTTTTTTGTTCCGCATTAAAGAAAAAAAGATTAAAATATCTTAAGTGGAGTTGCTACGGTAGGGTAAATATGATGGATGAAAAGTTGATGAAGGCAATGTCGAAAAGCGGCTGCCGGAGGATTTATTATGGCGTTGAATCCGGTTCGGACCGCATTCTAAGAAAAATTCATAAAGGCTTTACCTCGCTTCGGGCCAGGACCGTAATAGTTAATTCCAAGAAATATTTTCCGGAGGTAGTCGCTTCCCTTATCTTTGGCTTCCCCTTTGAGAGTTTTGCAGATTTTCAGCAGACCATATTGTTGTATTTTTATTTCTTAAGGCAGGAGATTAATGTTCAGTTGCATCGTCTGACCCCGTTTATATTAACGCCCATCTATAAGAATTATTGCCACCGCTTGGGTTTTTCTGGGGAATTTCTTTCGGATTTGACCTGGCAAAGTTCGCTAAAAGAAATTCCGCCATCGGCATTAAGATTAATTAGAAGATACCCGGATATATTCTCCGGTTTTTATCATTTTTATTCTCCCGACTTACAGAGAAAGGAATTGTATCTGCGTAAGATTTGCAGAAATATAAAATCCCTTTAGCTGGTTTAAGATATGGGGAATAGAATATTATGATTGGAGGCTAAAGAATGAGAAGGCCGTTTTTCTGGCAAATAAAATTTACATAACCCTTTATTCTTGCTATAATTAAAAAGATTATTACTCATCAATCCGAACCGACAAGTAACTATTTTTTGCCTTTACTTATGCGGATAGTCAATAAATATCGACGCCTTTTTCCCTGGTTAGTTATTGCCTTATTAGTACTGATTTATATCGCTACTTTCTCCCGGATCTGCACTTGTAGATACCTGAATTTCCTGTATGGTGACTGGGATCTGGCCATATATAATCAGACTATGCGAGGTCTCTTACAGGGTAGGCCATATATATCTTTGATGGACGTGCCCTTTCTGGGTAATCATATCGAGATTACCCTAGCCTTATTTCTACCCCTATATGCCCTCTTTCCTCATCCCATTACCCTTCTGGTTTTGCAGAGTTTGATGTTGGGATTAGGTGCGGTGCCGTTATTTCTGATTTGTCGAAGGGAACTGAATAATCTTTGGGGCATAATTTTTGTTCTTAGTTATTTACTGTATCCACCGGTTGGCTTTACCAATCTTAATGAGTTCCATCCCGAAAGCTTTCTCCCTTTTATACAATTTTTTATGTTTTATTTTTTCCTGAAAGACGATTTTAAGAAATTTATTATTTTCATGCTGTTATGCCTTTTTTCTAAAGAGAACATGTCTTTGATAATTATTATGTTCGGGCTTTACGCTTTATTACAGAGGAAGAAGGGGCAATGGGTAGTTATCCCAATGCTATCGGGGCTGATTTGGTTCTGGCTTTATTTAAAGGTTATTTTTCCTAATTTAAGCCATGGAAACATAGAATATTTCGGTTTATACAATCATCTGGGTAGAAGTATGAGCGAGATAGTTCAGACGATAATAACTCACCCCATTGCTACCTTGAGGTTTATGGCCACTCCCCATAAGTTATTTTATTTAAATTGTTTGCTGGGGCCGCTGGGTTTTTTCTCGTTATTGAGTCCGATTTTATTAATCGCCTTACCTAATTTTCTTCAACATTTTCTTTCCCTACGACTGGAGACGGTATTATTTGTATATTATCCGGCCGAGTCGTTGGCCTTTATTTTTATTTCTGCGGTATTCGGTTTAAGATTTATATTGAAGGTCTGCTCCGCCAAGGAGAGAATTAATGTCTTTTATGCATTGATTCCTTTGGTGGCAATCTTTTATGGCATTGTCTTAGGTCCTCAATTATATCTTATCAAGAATATTAAAATAGGTTGTGAGAAAACTAGTCAGACGGCCATTAAAGCGTATTTCCTAGGCTTAATTCCGAAAAATGCATCGGTAGTTTCTACTTTCGAATATCTCCCCAGGCTATCTAATACTACCAATAGATTATATTCTTTTCACCGCGTTATCACCGGATACTATCATACCAAAATGAATTTAATTTTGCCGGCTGATGTGGAATTTGCATTGGTCGATTTTAGTGATGTGCTTACCTTCTGGAATTTCTTTCGTACCCAAGAAAATAAAAGTAACCTCATCAGTTTCTTTAAAAATAATCGATGGGGGGTAGTAGAATTTGAGAATAATGTAGTTCTATTTAAGAAGAATAACCCTACTCCGCTATCTCTATATGAGATTGTCGATTCGCTGCCTAAGATAAATGCATTGCATTTAAATTTCGATGACAATATAGAGCTACTTGGTTATAGAATGAAGAGCAATGTTCTTTTGGGTATGAAAAGATTTCAGATTGAATTTTTCTGGAAAAGCCTTAAAGAGACCGCAAAGGATTACTGGCTATTTATCGAACTTTTGTCCGCTGATGGAAGTATGGTGTATAGTAGTAATATCCACCCTGTATGTTATCGACTTTATCCCACCTATATGTGGAAAAAGAATCTGATGTTAAAAGAAGAGTACAGAATCTCTTTACCTGTTTTTCTTAAAAAGGGTAAATATAAGTTATATATCTGCGTCTTTGATTACCTGTCTGGCAAGGTCTCTAGGCCCCAGTCACTTATTGCTAAAGACATAGAAAACTCCTGGGTCAAGTTGGCAGATATTCAGATTGAATAGATGTGCTAGAAGGAAAATACTGCTCAAAGAAGGGAAGCAAAATTTGATGGAAAGGACGCACCGCCTAATCATAATTTTTTTTGCTATCGCCTTTCTTTTGTTTAAGTATTGGTATAAGCAAACAATAGTAATTAAATAGATATGGAGAAAATAGATAATGAAAACCGCTCTTCTTATCTCCACCCTTAATGAAATTGCAGGCATGAAAGCAATCATGTCCCGGATAAAAAAAGAGTGGGTCGATCAGATTATCATCGTTGACGGCAGCTCAACCGATGGTACCTTTGAATATGCCAGGGAGAATGGTTACTATACTTTCCTTCAAGAGGGCAAGGACTTGATGAGTGGATATCGCACGGCCATGAAATTTGCAACCGGAGATATTATCGTTACCTTTACCCCGGACAGAAATTCAGTGCCGGAGTTAATCCCGGTCCTTATCGAGAAGATGAAGTAAGACCATGACATGGTTATAGCTTCGCGATACTTAGCTGGTGCCAAGAGTTACGATAACGATACGGTGACCGCCTTTGGAAATTGGATGTTTACCAAGATAATTAATATTTTGTTTGGCGGACATTATACCGATACCCTCGTGGGCTTTCGGGCTTGGAAAAAAAGCTGTTTGACCAAGTCAAGACCGAGCCAAACTTGGCAAGTTTTGAGCCCTTTAGTTCAATCAGATGTGCCAAATTAAAACTTAAGGTGGCGTAGATCCCAGGGGATGAGCCTAAACGGATAGGCGGGAAAAGAAAGATGTGTCCCCTGATAAATGGCGCTCAGATTGTTTTTATCATTTTAAAAGTACTCTTTACCCGACGGAGTTAGCTATTATGTTTATAGATGGAAAAAGGGTTTTTTTAGCCGGTGCTACCGGGATGGTCGGTTCAGGAATAATGAACTATCTTCTAGGTAATTTTCCTTCCGTCCAAATCCATGCTGCCTACTATAAAAATACCCGGCCATTTATTCGGGATAAAAGAGTAAAATATATTTATGGAGATTTACGTTCAAAGAAAGATTGTCAAAAGGTGGCTAAAGGCTGCGATTGCGCCGTAATGGCTGCGGCCAATACCTCGGGTGCCGGTGTATTGACTTCACAACCTTGGCAACAGCTTAACGACAATGTGATAATGAATTCGCAGATGCTTTCGGCTTTTCATCAACAAAAGATTAAACGTGTAGTTTATATCGGTTCGGCAACTTTATATCAGGAATGCGATAGGCCTATCAAGGAGAATGAATTAGATTTTAACCAGGATCCTCATCCGTCCTATTTGGGAATTGGTTGGGCCACCAGATTTATTGAAAAGATATGTAAATTCTGGCATGAGAATGGCGGCATGGAGATTATCATTGTCCGGGCGGCAAATGTATTTGGACCCTTTGCCAGATTTAATCCCCAGACCTCTAATTTTATTCCTGCCATTATTCGTAAGGCGGTGGATAGGCAAGACCCCTTTGAGGTATGGGGCAGCCCAAAGGTGTGCCGTGATGTGATTTATATCGAAGATTTTGCCCGGGCGATAGTGATGATGTTAGATAGGGAACAGATTAAATTTGATATTTTCAACGTGGGTTCTGATACCAAGACTACCGTAGGAGAAGTAGTAAGCTGGGCGTTAAAATATGCCGGGCATAAACCTTCCGAGGTTAGATATCTTTCCGATAAGCCTACCACTATTAAATTCAGGATGCTGGATTGCGCCAAGGCTAAAGAGTTGTTGGGTTGGCAGCCGCAATACGCCGTGGAAGAAGGCGTCAAGAAAACCCTGCAATGGTGGTTGGAAAATAGGAGGTACTGGAAGAGATGAAGACCAAAAAACATAGCGCAATTGTTTTATCAAGCAGAGGTGAGAGGGATTTTGAAAAACAATTAGTAGATTGCTTTAGAAAATCTCCTTTACCTGACCAGGAACTGCTGGCCAATCTGGGGGTATTTTTGACTTCCAAGAATTTATCCCGCCTGTTATTTTTCTATGAAATCTATAAAAAAATATTGCATACCCATGGTATTATCGTTGAGTTTGGGGTTCGCTGGGGCCAGACCCTATCATTGATGTCGGCATTAAGGGGGATATTTGAACCATTTAATCGCCACCGCAAGATTGTGGGGTTTGATACCTTCAAAGGATTTAGAGGGTTGGCTAAAAAGGACGGCAGGTTAAATAAATGTAAGAATGGTTCATTCTCCGTGCCAGCCCATTATGAAGAATATCTCAGTCAAATCTTAACTTTGCAGGAGAAGCTGAATCCCATGTCACACCTAAAAAGGTTTGAATTGGTAAAGGGCGATGGCATAAAAACCGTTCCTGCTTATTTTAAACGGCATCCCGAAACCATGATTTCCTTGGCCATTTTTGATTTTGATATTTATGCACCCACCAAGGTGGCCTTGAAAGCTATTAAGCCATACCTCTTTAAAGGCAGTATCTTGGTTTTTGACGAGTTATGTGATGATGTCTTTCCGGGTGAGACCATTGCCTTAAAGGAGGTTTTAGGTTTAAATAAAGTAAGTGTAAAGCGTTTGCCTATGACCTCCAGAATTTCTTATATTGAATTTAAATGAATCCTCTTTGTAAAAAAATCCGCGCCGAGATTTTGAAAATTGCCACCAAAAGCGGCCACGGCCATGTGCCGTCCTGTTTTTCCGTGGTAGAGATACTCTGCGCCATTTATGAGACTATTAAACATGACCCTAAAAACCCTAAGTGGGAAGGGCGCGACATCTTTATTTTGAGTAAGGGCCATGCCAGTTTAGCCCTGTATTGTGTTTTAGCCAATTTCGGGTATTTTGAGATTGAGAAGGTTTATTCCTTCGGGGGTTTCATGTCTGATTTTGGTTGTCATCCCGACCGAACCCAAGCCCCCGGCGTGGAGGTCTCCACCGGTTCATTGGGTCACGGCATTGGTCTGGCAGTGGGAATTGCCCTGGGCTTAAGGCTTAAAAAACATACCTCCCGCAGGGTCTACGTAGTCATTGGCGACGGTGAATCCAACGAAGGCTCGGTGTGGGAAGCGGTGATGGTGGCAACCAATTTAAAATTGGATAATTTGACCGTCATCTACGATAACAATTTATCCCACGGTCGGGGGTTACAAATTCCTAATCCCGCAGAGAGGTTTAAGGCCTTTGGTTGTGATGTTGCCGAGGTTAACGGCCACGATACGGAAGAACTAAAAAAAGAAATAATAAAGACCAGCCATAAGGTAAGGGCTATCATAGCGCATACCCAAAAAGGTTATGGCTGCAGAACCTTTTGCTTGGACCATTACGAATGGCACCGGAAATCACCTAACGCTGAAGAGTGCGAAATATTAATGGATGAATTAGATGAGGAAGCAATTTAAAGAAACCATAATGGATTTGGCGGCTTGCGATGAGCGAATTTGTCTTTTGTTCGGAGACGTGAGCGTCTATCTTTTTGAGGATTTTAAGAATAGATACCCGGAGCGTTTTTACAATGTAGGGATTTGCGAGAATACCATTGTCAGCATGGGTGCGGGTTTAAGCTCTTTAGGTTTTATTCCTTTTATGCACACCATTACTCCATTTATCACCGAGCGAAGTTTTGAGCAGATCAAGCTGGATATGTGTTACAACAGCTTCGGCGGCAATATCGTCTCTTGCGGCGCCTCCTTCGACTATTCCTGGGATGGGGCGACTCATCATTGCTACACGGATTTGGCGATTTTGCGGCTCTTGCCGGGCATGGAAGTGATTCAGCCGGGTTCAACCAAAGAGTTGGATTGCCTGCTGAGGAGCCAATACAATAACGGAAAAGCCACTTATTTTCGGCTGTCCGATTATCCCCATAAAATCGATGTGCCTGTTCAATTTGGCAAAGGCGTTGTTTTGAAAAACCCCGGTTCGAAATTGACGGTAATGACCGCAGGACCGCTTTTGGCCAATGTGATGGAGGCATGCAGGGACCTGAGCGTTAATGTCGTGTATTTTCATACGCTCAAACCGATCGACAAAGAGTTGATCCGCGAGTTTCAGAATACGAAAATTTTGGTCATTCACGACGCCTTTGGATTGTATGAGGCGGTCTGCGAAGTGCCTAATCTTTCAGTCATGTACGGCGGGCTTCCGGATAAATTCTGCAGCTGTTATGGGACCCTCGCTGATGCGCGACAAAGCATCGGTTTAGACCCTCAGGCGCTTCGGGGGTTATTACAACAAAAATTAAGCCAGATTTAGAGGAATAATGAATACCACCTTGCTAATCCCCACCTTGAATGAAATCGACGGCATGAAGGCGATCATGCCGCGCATCAAAAGAGAGTGGGTGGATCAAATCATTGTTGTCGATGGGGGTTCTGAAGATGGAAGCATCGAATACGCCAGAGAGAACGGTTGTTCTGTATTGGTTCAGAAGACAAAAGGATTATTTAATGCGTACCGGGAGGCCTTGGAAATCGCTGTCGGGGACATCATCGTGACATTTACCCCGGACGGCAACTCTGTGCCTGAGTTGATCCCGGCGCTCATCAAGAAAATGAGCGAAGGCTATGATATGGTCGTAGTCTCCAGGTATTTGGATGGGGCAAAAAGTTATGATGATGACGCGGTAACGGCCTTTGGCAATTGGTTGTTCACGAAGATGATCAACTTGTGTTTTGGCGGACATTACACGGATACACTGGTGGGTTTCCGTGCCTGGAAGAAAGAATTGTTTAAACTGACCAGAGGGGACACGAAAATAAAAAGTTTTGAACCTTTCAGCGTCATTAAGTGCGCGAAGTTGAAGTTAAGAGTAGGAGAAATGCCGGGGGATGAGCCCAAGAGGATTGGCGGTGTCAGAAAACCAAGGCCGCTCGTGAACGGGCTTCAAGTGCTTTGGCAAATCATTGTGGAATTGTTCACTAGGGAATAGACGGACATGGCACAAAACATCGACCTGCTGTTTGTTAATCCCAGCTTGAATTGGCGGACGGATCGGAACAGCAAGATCAATGCCAGGATAGAAGAAGGCATCCCTAACCAAGAAACACCGCACATAGGCATCAGTTATCTTCTCGCTGTGGCAAAAAAAGCGGGATTAAGAAGCAGATACATCGATATGGCCACGGATTGTTTTTCTGTGGAACAGTTGCTCGCTTATGCGGCGGAGGCAAAACCTGTCTTGATCGGCTTAACGGCTTTTACCATCCAGATCCGCAGTGCGGCCGTCGTCGCTGAAAGCATCAAACGCGAGTTTCCGGATATAAAGATATGCGTGGGAGGGCCGCATGCCATAGCGCTTCCTCAGGAAACGCTCAAGGAGTTTCCGAGCTTTGATTTTGTTATCTGCGGGGAAGGAGAAGAGGTGCTGTCGGAGATTTTTAATTCCTTGGGACGGGAAGAGGCATTATCAAAGCTGAGCAATGTCGTAACGAGATCGACGAATAAAATTTCGATAAGCCCTATCGCAGACCTTGACGCTTTGCCTTTTCCTTCATGGGAAGAGTTTGACCTGTCGAAGTATCCGGGAACTTATCCGCACAGGACCAGGCTTGAGTTGCCTTTGGTGACCGGCAGAGGATGTCCTTATCGTTGCGTTTTTTGTTGCCGTTCGCTGGGGTCCCAAATTCACCATCGCAGCGTCCTGTCTGTGATTGCCGAGATAGAACGCGACATTAAAGATTTTGGGTGCACCTCTATCGCCTTTTTGGATGAAACTTTCCTGATCGATCTACGTTGGGTGAATGAATTTTTCAAAGTTTTTACAGAGCGCGGATTGAATGACAAAATTACCTGGTCGTGCAGTACGCGTGTCAGCAATCTATCGCTGGAATTGCTGGAGCGGATGAAGGAGGCGGGCTGTTATTACATTTTTTTTGGGATGGAAAGCGCTGACGATCAGACATTGAAGATGATTAAAAAGAATATCACGGTCGAACAGATAAGAAAGGCCGTTCAATGGACTAAGCAGGTAGGCATTCTTCCTGTCGGGGCATTTATCATTGGGTTGCCGGGGGATACCGAAGAGCGCGCTCTCAAGGCGATCAGGCTAGCCGAAGAGCTCGATCTTTACTCGGTTACTTTCCCCATCGCTGTCCCTTTCCCGGGAACAGAATTGAGGCAGCTGGCCCTGGAGGGCGAATACGGCATGAAGATTATTTCCGATAATTGGGACCACTATGGCAAGCAGGACCCCGGTGTTTTGGAAAGCGAGGATTTGCCGTGGTCGAAGAGGAAAGAGCTGCAGCGATTCGCTTACCAGCGTAATCCAAAGAAAAAAATAACCGATTATATGCAGCGGATAGGATTGAATCGTTCCTCTAACTGATATGTTTTATCAAGGAAAACTCTGTTTGGTGACTGGCGGGACTGGCTTTGTGGGTTTGCATATAGTCCAGGAGCTTCTGGACCAAGGCGCTCGTGTCCGTGTGCCTATCCATCAAAGGCCGTTAGCCGTTAAGGACGACCGCATAGAGGTCTTCCCTTCGGATTTGACGAAACAGGAAGATTGCTTGGCGGTTATGCAAGGCGTCGACTGTGTTTTTCATGCAGCCGGCTTCGTGGGCGGCGCTGGAGTTGGCGTTGATGAGGCCTTCGCGAACATCGGGATGAACCTGGTCTTGGCGGTTCAAGTGATTCGGGCGGCCTGGACAGCGGGCGTTGATCGTTTTCTTTTGTTTAGCAGCAGCGCCGTCTATCCCGCTATTGATTTTCCCCTCAAGGAAGAGCAGGCTTGGGCCGGGTCCGTTCACCCGTCCTATTTTGGTTATGGCTGGATGAGGCGCTATCTTGAGAAATTGGGCGAGTTTGTTGCGCTGAAGTCAAAAATCAAGGTGGCTCTGGTTCGGCCTACGGCGATTTATGGGCGCTGGGATAATTTTGACGCTCAAACAAGCCACGTCATCCCCGCCTTGATTCGTAAAGCCGTCCAAAAGCAGAATCCTTTTGAAGTATGGGGAAGCGGCCAAGAAGTGCGCGATTTTCTCCACGTGTCTGATCTGGCGCGAGGTAGCCTATTGGCGCTTGAGAAGCATGCCGTCTGCGATCCTATCAATATCGGTTACGGGAAGGGTTATGCGATCAAAGATGTTGTCGGCATGATTCTCAAATCCGCAGATTATAGAGAAGCCAGGGTCGTGTTCGATGAGTCGAAGCCGTCGACTATTCCTTTCAGGATGGTCGATATATCGAAAGCAAAACTCGTCTTAGGTTTTCAGCCAAGGGTTTCCCTGGAAGAGGGGTTGAACGATACGGTCAGATGGTTTAAACAGAATCATTCAAGTTGAAGATGGCTCCCTGCGGCATGAATAGGATCACCATAGAAGATTTTCAAAGGATGTTCAATGCTCGGCCAGACGAATTTCCGCAAGAGTTCAGGGCCGCTTTCGGCAGCATCAATACGGCATACAGACAGCCCGTCCAAGAGGAATTTGAAGAATATGTTTTAGATATCGTGAAGATGATCAACACGGGCGTTGTCGCGAGGAGCAGCGATGAAAATTTCAGGGCTTGGGAGAAAGGCTGGGGAGAGAACCTTGAGGAACTTGTTTCGCGCGGTATCTCTGTTGAAAATTTGAAACCGAAATATTTCAGGCCGAATAAATTTTTGAGATATAACAAGAGCCTCGTTGTCACCGACAATCTAAGTTTGGAGTATGACTTATTTACTTTGGCCAGGCAAATCCTTTTCAGGAAGTATCTTTCTCCTTTTGACGACATCTATGAGTTTGGCTGCGGCAGTTGCCAGAACCTGCTGATGCTGCTTCATCTCTTCCCGCATAAAAAATTGGTTGGTTTAGATTGGGCGGCGCCTTCTGTTGAAATCGCCAAATTAATAGCCAAGCACCACAGCAGAGAGATCGGCGGCATTTCCTTTGATATGTTGGATCCCCCTCAGGAAGTTATTTTGAAGCCGCACAGCGCGGTTTTTACGGTTCATGCCCTTGAACAGATTGGCAATCGTTACGAAAAGTTTCTCGATTATCTCGTATCGTCAAAAGCGAGTATGATCCTTCATTATGAACCTATTTTGGAGTTTTATGACGAAAATAACTTGCTTGATTATCTAGCGTTGGTTTATTCCCAGAAAAGAAATTATCTCTCTGGTTTTTGGACAGCGCTATGCCGATTGAGGGACCAGAAAAAAATCGAAATTATTGAGGCGAGGCGGCCTTTTCTGGGAGGCATGATTCACGAAGCGTCCGTAATCGCCTGGAGGCCTTTGATAGATGAATAACTTTTTTCAAGGGAAAAAAGTTTTGGTGACCGGGGGGACGGGTCTTATCGGCGTCCCTTTGGTGAGAGGGCTTCTTCGAGCGGGCGCCGACGTCAAGGTCGTGAGCCTGGACAAAGAATCTCCTTTTGAAGACAAGGTTGTGTTTATCAGAGGAGATCTTTGCGAGAGCGCCGTATGCGCTGAAGCGGTCAAAAATGTCGATGTCGTTTTCCATCTGGCCGGCCTTAAAGGAGGGATAGGGGTAAGTCAATCCAAGGCCTCCACCTTTTTGGTTAAGAATATCCTTATGAATACCTTGCTTATGGAAGTGGCACGCAAGGCCAACATCGGGAGGTTCATATATGCCAGCAGTATTTGTATTTATCCGCCTGCCAGGATTTTTAAGGAAGAGAACGCCTGGAAGGGGTTTCCTCACCCTTCCGACAGGTTCGGCGGGATGGCCAAGCTGATCGGTGAGATGCAGATCGAGGCCTACAGGCTTCAATACCATCTCGAAAATTTTTTCATAGCCAGACCCACCAATACCTACGGGCCGTATGATAATTTTAATCCTGTTTCCTCTTTGATCATCCCTGCGCTTATTCATCGCGTCTTCAAAGGAGAAAACCCGCTGGTTATCTGGGGCGACGGCTCTGCGGTCAGGGATTTTATCTTTTGTGAAGATGTCGCTGACTTTCTGATGTTGATGGTTGCAGAGAATGCCTCGGGGCCTTTCAACGTAGGAAGCGGCGTGCCTGTGTCTATAAAGACGGTTGCCGAGACCGTCGCGCGCCAGGCAGAGAAGTTTATCGGCAAGAAAGTTATTTTGCGATGGGATAAAACAAAGGCGGCAGGGGAACGATTCAGAGTGGCGAGCATACAGAAAGCCAAAACTCAACTGGGCTGGTCACCCAAGACAGATTTAAACACAGGGATTTTAAAGACCATAGAATGGTACGTTGCGCATCGATCGTTTCTCCCCGACCGTTACACGATTCTGTCAGAAGAGTAAATTTTCAATGGGAAAGTCCAAAGTGGTTTTTGTCCGTCCGCCCAACCTGCAGAAAACAGGCCAATGGAAAAAGCAGGGAGTCATCCGTTGTCCTTTGAACCTTGCTTTGCTGGCATCCTTTATCCGCTCAAGAGGGCCTTATGATTGTTCTCTCGTTGATTTTGAGATAACCCAGGCGGCGTCTCCTGCGGAGATGGCCCAGATCGTCCTGAAAGAATCGCCGAAATATGTGTGTTTGACGACGCTCACGCCCAGGTTCCCGATTTCCGTCAAGATGGCTCAGGAGATAAAAAAAATAGAACCCGGGGTCATTACGGTTTTTGGCGGCCCCCATGTGACAGGGGCGTCGGTGGCCTCTCTTTTCGAAGGGATCAATTATGGCATCGTTGGAGAAGGAGAGGAGGCCCTTCTGGAATTGCTGGATGCTTTGGAGAAAGGCCGGCTTTCCCGGAACATAAAAAACCTCGTTTATAAAGAGGGAGATCTTGTCCGCGTCAATGAAGCGCGGCCCTTTATAAAAGATTTGGATACGCTGCCTTTTCCCGCCTGGGACCTCATGATCCTTGATGAGTACACAGACCCGACTTATTTTGAAGGAAGCCATTTAGCGACCTTCACAAGCCGAGGCTGCCCTTATGACTGTAATTTCTGCGCTTCGGGCGTCACATGGCACAGGAGATTGAGGTTTCGTTCCGAAGAAAATGTCTTGAAAGAGATCCGCCATATCGTCAATGTTTTAAAAGTAAAAAACCTGATGTTCTGGGATGACACCTTTGCCTTAGAGGAGAAGAGGGCTTTTGCCATAGGCGAGCGCCTGATCGCCGAAAAGTTAGACATAGGTTATACCGTCCAGATAAGAGCAGACTCCGTGACGGAGCGATTAGCGGATATCTTGAAAAAATCGGGCTGCCGTTTTGCAGCTATCGGTGTTGAAAGCGGGAATGAAGAGATGTTGGTTAAGATTGGCAAGAAAGAGACTAAGGAGGATTTTCGCAGAGCCATCAAGATCATGAAAAAGGCGGGACTCCCCAGCATCGCCAGTTATATCATAGGTTTGCCAGGCGATACGCACGAGACGATCCAGGAGACCATCGATTTTGCCTTCGAACTGGATGCTGATCAGTCTAAATTCATGATCCTTGCCCCGTTTCCCGGGACAAGGATTTATGACCTTGCCCTCCAGAAAGGCTTGGTCGATCCCTACAGTTTCGAACAGATGGAAGCGACGAATTACTACGACAGCGTTGCCGTCAATCTATCCAACGTGTCGGATGAGGATCTCCTGAGGTATCAGGATGAGGCGTATGATAGATTCGATCGGTCAAGGGGGATGCTATGAAAGTGACTAAAACAGATCTGCAAGGGGTTTTGTTGATTGAGCTGGATGTGTTCAGGGATTTTCGGGGCGAGTATGCGGAGACATACAACAAAGGTCTATACGCCAAGAACGGCATCGATGTTGAATTCATCCAGGACGATATTTCCGTATCCGTCAAAAATGTTTTACGGGGAATCCACGGCGATAACCTGACGTGGAAATTGATCTCCTGTCTGCATGGAGAATTTTATCTCGCGGTGTTGAACTACGATGCGGCATCCGGGGATTTCGGCAAATGGCAGTCCTTCCTCTTATCCGAAAAAAACAGGCTCCAGGTCCTGGTGCCTCCGAAATATGGCAACGGCCACCTCGTTCTGAGCGAAAAGGCCATTTTTCACTATAAGCAGTCGACGTATTACGACCCGAAGAAGCAGTTTGCCGTGAAGTGGAATGACCCGCGGTTCAATATTTCTTGGCCTATCCAAGACCCCATACTTTCCAAAAGGGATGAACTGGGCCATTTCGTTAAATGAAAATTCGTAACACATACACAGGAGGTCTTTCGTGGTTATAAGCAGAACGCCGTTCCGCATATCTTTTTTTGGAGGAGGGACTGATTACCCGGGCTGGTACAATGAGCACGGTGGAGCTACTTTAGCCGCCAGCATTGACAAATATTGTTATATCACCGTGGGGTATCTGCCGCCTTTTTTTGATTTTAAATATCGTATCATCTATTCCAAGAGGGAATTGGTGAACAGGGTTTCTGAAATACAGCATCCCTCTGTCCGAGAGATCCTGCGTTTCCTGGGCGTCAGAAAAGGGATTAGTCTGCAGCATGTGGGGGATTTACCTGCCAGGACGGGGATCGCTTCAAGCTCTTCCTTTACCGTCGGCCTTCTCAACGCTTTGTATGCTCTCATCGGCAAGATGGTGACCAAAAAGCAGCTGGCCATGGAAGCCATAAAAGTGGAGCAGGATTGGATGAAGGAGAATGTCGGCTCGCAGGATCAGGTCATCGTTTCTTTCGGAGGTTTTAATAAAATAGAATTTAAGGCCGGCAAGCGCAATATCGAAGTCACGCCTGTCACTTTAAGCCCTAAAAGAATAAAACATTTTCAAAGTCATCTTATGCTGTACTTCACGGGTTTTTCCCGCCTTGCATCGGAGATAGCCGGAGAGCAGATCCGGAATATTCCCGCCAAAAAGAAAGAGTTAAAGGCTATGTATGAGATGGTTTTTGAGGCCATGGATATCTTAAACAGCGATAGGCCTCTGGATGCTTTCGGAAAGCTTCTCCATAAGGCATGGCTTATCAAGCGGACTTTAAGCAGCAAGATAACGAATTCTAGGATCGATGAAATATACCGGACAGCGAGGGCTGCAGGCGCTGTCGGAGGCAAGTTATTAGGCGCCGGCGGCGGAGGTTTTATGCTCTTGTTTGCCCGTCCCGAAGCGCAACCAAACATCAAGAAAAAACTGAAAGGATTATTGTACGTTCCTTTTAAGTTCGAGGAATTGGGAAGCCAGATCATTTACTACAGGCCGGATACGAATTTTTGAGCACGATAGTGCGCCGAAGGCGCATTCAGCGAAATCCCGCCACAGGCGGGATAAAATCTATCCATGCTTTATATTCAAAAGCCGGAAAATATTGATGTTGTTATCCTTTGCGGAGGGAAGGGCGAGCGGCTGCGTTCTCTTGTCAACGACCGTCCTAAACCCATGGCGGAATTCCGCGAACAGCCCTTCTTGACCCTGCTTATGAGATATGCGCATCGTTTTGGTTTTGAAAAATTTATTCTGGCAACAGGGTATAAAGGGGGAGTGATAAAAAAATATTATCGCCGACGGAAACTTCCTTGGAAAATCATTTACTCTACGGAAAAAAACCTTCTGGGTACCGGCGGTGCGCTTAAAAAAGCAGGAAGGCTGATAAAGGGTAGATACTTCTTGGTCATGAACGGCGATTCATTTTGTCGCTTGAATATTAAGAAAATGTTGGATTTCCATTTTAGGAAAAAGGCATTACTTTCTTTGGGACTGGTTCGGGCAGGAAATATAAACTGCGGCAAGGTGGTTTTGGATAAATCGCAACGGATTATGAGTTTTGAAGAAAAGGCAAGGGGGCGAGAAAAAAAATGGTGTAGCGCCGGTATCTATATTATGGATAAAGATATTTTTAGTTTTATGAAGAAGAGAAAAAGATTTTCCCTAGAATACGATTTATTTCCCGAAGTTATAAATACTAAGCGCTGCTTCGGATTTAAACAAAAACTGAACTTGGTTGATTTTGGCACGCCCACCGGTTATCAAAGGGCAAAGCGATTGTTTTCTTAAGTCACTACCGGCAGATGACACAGAAAAATATTCAAGGAGAAGGTAACTATAGCCCTTTGCAAAGGTTAATAAAAAAATTTTATGTTAATCCCTTAGTCCGTGGTTTAGATATAGATTCTAAGGAAGCAGTTACCGTTCACCGCCGTCTCATAAAAGAAAATCCACTGCTCTGTAGGCATTATGAATTTATCTATGAATATTTCCAGAATGCCGAAAGGTTATTAACCAATTTAAATCTTCCTTCTTTGGAAATCGGTAGTGGCGGTGGTTTCTTAAAGGAATTTATACCCCAGGTTATTACTTCTGATGTAGTGAAATCAGAGGGCATCGACAGGATTGAGGAAGCTGCTAAATTATCCTTTCCCGATAATTCCTTGAAGGCAATTTATGCCAATGGCGTTCTGCACCACATTAAAGAGCCGGAAAAATGTCTTTTGGAAGTTCAGCGCGTCTTGATTCCTAGAGGTAAATTCGTCTGTAATGAACCATCGAGCACCCTTTTGGGCTATTTTCTCAACAGGTATTTTCACCATGAATATACCAACAAATTTGTTAGAGAGTGGAAGATTGATGGAGCTGATAACGAGGGCAGATTAACCCAGGCCAATATGGCCATGCCTTACATAATTTTTAAGAGAGATAGGGAGCTCTTCCGGCAACGTTTTAAAAACTTAAAGATAGTCTCGATTATTTATCATGATTTTCTCCGCTACAGTCTTTCTGGCGGGTTAAGCTATCGGTCATTTATCCCACCAGCTCTCTATGGCGTGGTTAACTTCATAGAGATAATTATCAAACCGCTAATGCCAATTTTGGGAAATAACATGTTGGTAATCATCCAAAAGATTTAAGCCTTAAAAGGGAGGAGTAGCCCATGAAAAAGAAAATTTTGATTACCGGTATAACTGGTTTTGTGGGAAGCCACTTGGCAGAGTATATCCTGTCTCTTAAAAATAAGAATCTCGAAATCCATGGTATCCGTCGCTGGAGGAGCCCTGTTGATAATATAGAGAATATCCTCGATAAAATCGAACTGCATTATTGCGAACTTTTGGATTTAAAATCCACCATAGAGGTTATTTCAAAAATAAAACCGGATATAATCTTTCACTTGGCTGCCCAGTCATATGTGGTAACCAGTTTCAATGCACCGGTTAATACCCTTGAGACCAATGCCTGCGGGACCATAAATCTGCTGGAGGCAATTCGCTTGTCTAAAATAGACCCCGTGGTCCATATCTGCAGTTCCTCTGAGGTTTATGGACAGGTCAGAAAGGAAGAGGTGCCCATAAAAGAAAGTCAGCCCTTTAGACCGGCCAGCCCCTATGCGGTAAGCAAGGTTGCCGAGGACATGGTGGCTTATCAATATTTTATTTCCTACGGAATAAAAACGATAACCACGCGCATGTTTACCCATACCGGGCCCAGAAGGGGCGAAGTTTTTGCCTCTTCGGCATTCGCCAAACAGATTGCCCGCATTGAAAGTGGTTTGCAGGAGCCGGTGGTGCACGTGGGGAATTTAAAAAGCATAAGGACATTTTGCGATGTGAGAGATACGGTACGCGCCTATTGGATTTTAGTTAATAAGTGTCCGGCCGGGGAGGTTTATAATATCGGCGGGCAGAGGACCATGACGGTAGGAGAAATGCTTAAAATCCTTTTGAGCCTGACCAATAAAAAGATTAAAGTAAAGGTAGAACCATATCTACTTAGGCCGTCAGACGTTACCCTACAGATACCGGATATTTCTAAGTTCCAGAAATTAACCCATTGGAAGCCGGAGATTCCGCTGGAGAAGACCTTGGAAGATCTCTTAAATTATTGGCGCGAAAAGTATTCCCGCCATTTCTAAGCAATTTTTCCGCGATATTTAAAATCTCGAACTAAAATCTGTGGTGGAAGGTGTTGTTACAAACCCGCCCCCTGAGCGAGTGAGGCGAATCAAAGAGCACGGCCAGACAGAGTTCGACACGGCACCCATGCTTAGTTTTTCAGAAAAACTTAACGGGGTATTATCATGAAAAAAATTTTTCTGAAAAACTATGGGTGCCAAATGAACTCCCGTGATTCCGAAGCCCTCGCCGGACTTTTGCAAGACCGCGGGTATACACTTACCGACAAGCCCGAAAATGCCGATGTAGTTTTGTTTAATACCTGCTCGGTGCGTCAGCATGCAGAAGATAAGGTGTGGAGCGAGGTAGGTAGATTACAAAAAGTCGTCAGTCGACAGTCTAAGGTCCATGGACCATCGACTATGGACCATCGACCGATAATTGGCATCATCGGCTGTATGGCCCAGAATTATAAAGAGGACATATTTAAACGGACCCCACAAGTAGATTTAGTGGTAGGCCCCAATGACTTAACCTCTATCCCCGCGCTTCTGGATGCTTTAAATAAAGAACGTTCCCGCGCCCTGGCGGTTGGCGCCATGGAAAGGGAGCGTAATCTTTATGTAAGTCAATACCGACAAGATAAAAATCATGCCTATGTGGTTATTTCAGAAGGGTGCAACAACTTCTGTTCCTACTGCGTGGTCCCTTTTGTAAGGGGAAGATTAAGAAGTAGAAACATAGATGAGGTATTAGGGGAGATAAAAAGTACCATTGCCGCAGGCATAAAACATATCACCCTGCTGGGGCAGAATGTGAATTCTTATCGGGACAGCAACGGGAGGGTAGACTTTATAAGATTGATTGAGGAGGTGTCCAGGATTGAAGGGTTAGGAACTTTTGATTTTGTTACTTCCCACCCCAAGGATACTAGCGTAGAATTATTTAAGGCAATGGCAAGATTAAAGAATATTCAGAAAACCCTGCATTTGCCGGTACAGTCAGGCTCGAATAGAATATTAAAATTAATGAACCGTGGCTACACCAGGGAACACTATATGCAATTAGCCGATGAATACAAAAAAATAGTAGGAGGAAGTCTGTCTACGGATATCATCGTAGGGTTTCCCACGGAAACTGAGGAGGATTTCAATGACACCGTAGATTTAATTAACGGAGTGCGTTTTGATGCCGCTTATATATTCAAATATTCGGTGCGTCCGCATACTCAGGCAAATGAGCTTAATGATGATGTTAGTCTGGAAGAGAAAAAACGCCGGCATAAGATTTGCCTGGAGTTACAAAAAAAGATATCAAAGGAGAAGCGATGCTTAGAAAAATCCTGATTTTAAACCTGTTAGTTTTATCTCTGGCTGGAATATGCTTTGCCGACATGGAAAAGGTTCAGAAATCGCTTATCGGCGGAGACCTGTCTGCGGCAGAAAAGGAATGTCAGTCTATTTTGTCCGGCAATCCCGCCTCTACCCTTAAAGAAGAAGCCCAGTTTTATTCGGCCGCCATAAATTTAAAGAAAAATAACTATTTGGAGGCCCGCAGATTTTTTAATCTTCTTATCCACGACTTCCCCCAAAGTAAGTTTTTAAACCGGGTGCGATTGGGCATTTCCGATAGTTATTTGGCAGAAGGAAATTTAAGCCTGGCAGAAAAGATCTATGAGGAATTACTGGGGAGAAAGGATAACGAGATCGCCCCTACGGCATATGCCAGATTGATAGAATTGAATTTGAAAGCAGGTAACCGGGAAAAGGCCCAGGATTATCTAAATCGGCTGCACGCCAGCTATCCTTTAAGTTTTGAAGCCGGGATGATGAAGGGATTGCCCTCCGAAGTAAAAAAAGAGGTTTCTGAAGAGATTAGCCCCGCTAAAACCACAGACACGACCACAGAGTTTTATACTGTGCAGGTGGGCGCCTTTGTCGAACAATCGCGTGCGGATAAATTATGTAAAGAATTAATTCAAAAGGGAGAAGATGCCTACGTGGTTTTTTTAGAAAGTCCCGTCGGTCAATCCCTGTATAGAGTAAGGGTAGGAAGAGTAACCACCCAGAAAGAGGCTGAGGTTCTGGCTAAGAAATTATCCTCTCTAGGTTACCCCACCAAGGTTATCCCTTGATTTTATGAATAAAGTCATCCTATTTATCGTCGGTCCTACTGCGGTTGGTAAGACTGAGGTTGCCTGCGCCTTGTCGAAAAAGATTCCCCTGGAAATCATTAGCTGTGATTCAATGCAGGTTTATAGGGAAATGGATATCCTCAGTTGTAAACCATCCAAAAGAATAAGAAACCAGGTTTCACATTATTTAGTAGATGTGGTCTCGGTGGAAGATGATTATAGCGTGGCGGATTATGAAAAAGAGGCTCGCCCCGCCATTAATAAAATATTGGACGGGCGAAGCACTCCATGCGTAGTTGGCGGCAGCGGCTTATATATGAGCGTTTTGCTGGATGGTTTATTTTCCGAAGGAAAACAGGATTTGCGGTTACGTGAGGTTTTAAAAAAAGAGGCTGATACTTTCGGAAATGAATATTTATATGAAAGGCTAAAAAAAGTGGACCAGGAGGCAGCGGTCAAAATCCACCCCAATGATTTACGGCGCATTATCCGCGCGCTTGAGGTTTTTGAAATAACCAAGACCCCTATTTCCAAATTGCAGAAACAACGCCAGGGTCTATGGGAAAAGGCGGTCGTCAAGCTCTTTTGCCTTAATCGCCCCAGAGAAGAGCTTTATACCAGGATAGATTCCCGAGTAGAAAATATGTTTAAACAAAACGCGGTTGAAGAGGTGAAGAATTTATTAGGGCATAATTTAAGCAAGACAGCAGCGGCGGTAATCGGGATCAAGGAGATAAAGGGTTTTTTGAACGGGGATTATGGTCTGGTTGAGGCCAAGCGACTGATGCAACAAAACAGTCGTCGCTATGCCAAAAGACAATTAACCTGGTTTAGAAAAGATAAACGCCTGCAATGGTTAGAAATTAAGGCAACGGAGAAACCTGAAGAAACTGCGGAAAGAATCCTGAAGGAACTGTCAAAATCATGAAAACCCAATTTTTTTATCCGCAAAATATTGAAAAGGCCCTCTTAATTACCGTGGATTTGGATGAAAAAAACCAGTGGCCTACCAAAGATGTGGTTCAGGAACTGGTAGATTTAACCCATTCTACCGGAGTAGAGGTGGTGGACCAGCTGATTATTAATCGTAAAGAGCCCTCCCCCAAACTTTATATCGGCAAGGGAAAGGCAGAAGAGATTGCCCAGCTATGCCATGGGAGCGACATTAATACCGTAATCTTTAATAATGATTTGAGCGGCACGCAACAACGTAATCTCGAAGAGGTAATCGGGCTAAAGACCATTGACCGCACCCAGCTTATCCTGGATATCTTTGCCCAGCATGCCCATAATCCGGAAGGAAAGATGCAGGTAGAATTAGCCCAGTTGGAATATCTCCTGCCGCGCTTAACCGGCAAGGGGGTTATATTATCCCGTTTAGGAGGCGGTATCGGAACTAGGGGGCCGGGCGAGCAGAAGCTGGAGATGGACCGCAGAAGAATCAGAAAAAGAATAGACAAGCTGCATGAAGAACTGGCTGCCGTCAGTTCTCACAGAAAAACCGTGCGCAAAAAACGTAGGGAGATGACCATGCCCACCATTGCCCTGGTGGGGTACACCAATGCCGGTAAGTCCACCTTGTTGAATGCATTGGTCGATGCCCATCAAGAGGTAAAAAATAGTTTATTTACTACCCTAGATACCTTATCCAAAAGATTAATCCTGCCCAATCACCAAACGGTGGTGCTCTCGGATACGGTTGGTTTTTTATACAAACTTCCGCACCACTTAATTGAAGCCTTTAAGGCGACACTTGAAGAGGTGGTGGAGGCAGACTTATTGTTGCACGTTCTGGATGTCAGTAATCCCAATTTCCACCGGTTGAAAGAGGCGGTTTATAGCGTATTGAAGGAATTGGGCGCGGACAATAAACCGATAATTACCGTGCTCAATAAAATCGATAAATTAATTGATAAGGACTGGTTATTGCAGCATAAGAGAGATTTTGCCGATAGCGTAGCCATCTCCGCGCTTAAGAAAGAGAATTTATCCGAATTAATAGATTTGATTGTCCACCAATTCTCCCAGCTGATGACCGAACTGGATATTTACCTGCCTTTAGATAGGATGGATTTGGTGAATTTGATTCATGAAGAAGGCCAGATGAAAAAGGTAGAATATACTGCCAAATCCATTCATATCCAAGCCTTAGTTAGCTCTGTAACAGCTGATAAAATAAAGAGTTACAGAATATATCCTGTCAATAATTAGATAATCTAAAAATTTTAATCAGATAACCTTGACAAATTTATAAGGTTATGTTATACTAAGACTGGGAAAAGGAGAGAAGGCAATGTGGGAGGAATTAGGAGTTAACATTAATCCTGATGATCCGGTTTATGTGATTGGGATAGTTTCCCGCATTGTGAAATTGCCGGTATGGACCTTGCGGGAACTGGATAAACAAGGGGTGGTCCATCCCAGGCGCATCAACAAGAAAACCCGCTGTTATTCTTTAAAGGATATTAAGAAATTGGAATACGTGCGTTTTTTAATTGAGGAGAAACACGTAAACATCAGCGGAATTAAAGTAATTTTTGAAATAGAGCACCGCGAGTAAGCAGTATGGAGAAGTTTATTAATAATATTTCTTTATCCTCCTTCGCTGGAGCGCTTTCGCCTTCAGCTATGGAGGGTTATCCCTGCCTGTCCGGCAGGCAGGCGCTGACAAGTTTAGGCGAAATCTCGCTTGCCTCGGCGTAGCCTTCGGCGAAGCCGGGCCGAAGCCCGGACCATTGTTCGTTGGTCGAAGGGCGAAGGCGGGTAAATTTTTTTGGTCCAAATTTATCACTCTACCTAGGAGAGTGATAAATAAGAGAGGATGACAATAGGGGGCGATAAGAGAAATCTATATGGATAGATTTTGTAAAAAACCATTAAGTTAAAATCTCTTCCCGTTAAGGGGAAGGCTCTTTGAAATACGCACAAAAGGCTATAAGCCGCTGCTGTTTAGAAGACTTCTTTAAGGAAATTGAATAATTTGACAAGGGTTGATTCTTTGCTATAATACACCTTTGGCACTTTAGGTTTAGGAGCGCTAAGAATGGAGGGAGTTTAAGATTTAAAAGGGGTAAGCGATGAGAATCATTGACCATGAAAGCAGAAAAAATGAGGTTCTGGCAGCGGCGCTCGATGCCTATATAAAAAGTGCTACTCCGGTCAGCTCCGAGATGCTGGTGCGTGATTTTGGCATCAATTTGAGCCCGGCCACGGTTAGAAATTGCCTGGCGGAGCTAGAGGATATGGGTTACCTGACCCATCCTCATACCTCTGCTGGTAGGGTTCCCACCCAGGCGGGTTACCGCTATTATGTCAATAACCTGATGCGGGAAATCAAATTGATTGAAAAGGAAAAGAACAGGATTGAGACTGATTATCACAGAAACATCGGAGAGTTAGAAGCGATCCTGGAAGAGACCTCAGGGTTGATATCGGAGATTACCCATTATGCCGGAATCGTTTCTTTTTCCGACTGGCAACACCGTATGTTTTACAAAGGTACCAGCTTTATTTTAGAGCAGCCGGAGTTCAGGGATTTGGTTAAGATTCGTCATCTGTTGGCGATATTGGAAGAGAAGGAGCTGCTTTTGGAAATCATCAATCGCGACTTAAAGGAAAAAATAGCGATTTATATCGGAACGGAAATCCCCTGTTCCGATATTGCTAATTGTTCATTGATTGTTTCTTCGTACAAGATAAAGGATAGGCCTTCGGGGAGATTGGCGGTTTTAGGGCCCACCCGGATGCAGTACGGCAAGGTGGTTTCCACATTAGAATATTTGTCCGAGCAGTTGAGTCGGATTTTAAAGGATCGGTAAACCCCGCCCCACAGGTTTATTCCTGCGGTATTGGGGTTTCCGTCTTTTGTAAGGTGCGTGGTTCATCCACACCGCTTAGGTGTGTGGTTTTCTGTGGAGCGGGGTAAATGAACGGACACAAGAAAAGTTTCTTTCACAAAGAAAAAAACGAGGAGGTAACTGAGATAAAAACCGCCGCTGAAAAGGTGGCGGAGAAGACCTCTCAGGAGAATATGGTTACCATAAAAGAGTCAGAATACCAGGCACTCCTGGCTGAAAAAGAGCAGGTTAAAGAATTAAAAGAAAGATTGATGCGCCTGCAGGCTGACTTTGAGAATGCCAGGAAGCGGCTGGAAAAGGAGAAGGCTGAGTTCCTGCGGTATGCCAATGAAGAGGTTATCTCGGACTTATTAATCGTTTTGGATGATTTGGAAAGAAGTCTGGAGGCCGCAGAAAAGAAACATGAGGATTACGCGGCCTTTTTGAAGGGCGTGGAAATGATTTTGGCGCACCTATATGAGATTCTGAAAAATCACCACGTTGAGGCAATCGAGGCCAAGGGAAAACAATTCGATCCCCATCTGCACGAGGCATTGTTACAGGTGGAAACGGACGAATTCCCCGAAGGAACGGTTATGGAAGAATTGCAAAAGGGATACAAGATAGAAGATAGGGTGATTAGAACTGCAAAGGTAAAAGTAGCAAAGGCAAAAGAAACTGGGAAAAATGAGGAGGTCAAATGAGGACACGACTTACGGAACGATAGTGACGTAAGTCGTATGTCCGAATTTGACCCTTGACAATTCGCTACATTAAAAACTGAGAGCAAATTGTCAAAGGTTCAGTTCGCACAATCAAAGCAGCGATGACACGGAGAGCGACTTACGTCGCTGACGCTTCCGTAAGTCGCGTGCTCACTGAAGGAGGATTTTACAATGGCTAAAGTAATTGGAATCGATTTAGGAACTTCCAACTCAGCAGCAGCGATAATGGAGGCCGGTCGTCCGGTAATTATTCCTTCGGCGGAAGGTGCCGGTGTTGCCTCGGGTAAGGCCTTTCCGTCCTACGTGGCCTTTACCAAAGATGGCCAGCGCCTAATCGGAGAACCAGCCCGTAGGCAGGCAGCCATCAATGCCGAAGGAACCATTCAGGCTGCTAAAAGGAAGATGGGGACCGACTTTAAATTTAAAATCTATGGCAAGGAATATACTCCGCAGCAGGTATCTGCCTTTATCTTACAGAAGATTAAGGATGATGCCGAGGCCTATTTAGGCGATAAGGTGGAAGAGGCGGTAATTACCTGCCCGGCGTATTTTAATGATAACCAGAGGCAGGCAACCAAGGATGCCGGAGAAATTGCCGGGTTAAAGGTTTTAAGGATTATCAATGAACCTACGGCCGCTTGTTTGGCTTATGGTTTGGAAAAATCCGAGAAAGAACAAAAGATTATGGTCTTCGATTTTGGTGGCGGCACCTTGGATGTCACGATTATGGAAATGGCGCAGGGGGTTTTTGAAGTGAAATCCACCAGCGGTGATACCCAGTTGGGTGGGACGGATATGGACAATATTTTGATTGATTATATCGCGACTGAATTCAAGCGCGACACCGGCATTGATATCCGCAATGACAAAATGGCAGTGCAGCGCGTTCGCGAAGCAGCAGAAAAAGCTAAGATTGAATTGTCCAGCACGCTAACCACCGACATCAATTTGCCTTTTATTACCGCCGATGCCAGCGGTCCAAAGCATTTGACCAAGACCATCACCCGCGCAAAATTAGAGGAATTGGTTAATCCCATTATCGAGAAGTGCCGCCATCCTATGGAGCAGGCTTTAGGTGATGCTAAGTTATCTCCAAAGGATATCGATAGAATCATCATGGTCGGCGGCCCTACCCGTATGCCGGTTATGCAAAAGTTCGTCGAGGATTATGTAGGTAAAAAGATTGAACGCGGAGTCGACCCGATGGAATGCGTAGCCTTAGGAGCTGCTATCCAGGCGTCGATTATGAAGGGCGAGACTAAAGATGTGTTATTGTTGGATGTCACTCCTTTATCTTTGGGTATTGAGACCTTAGGAGGGGTTAACACCAAGCTCATCGAGAGAAACACTACTATCCCTACGAAGAAGAGCCAGATATTTTCTACTGCCGACGACAATCAGACTGCAGTTACTATCCGCGTTCTGCAAGGCGAAAGAAAGATGGCTAACGACAATGTGGAGTTGGGTAGGTTTGATTTATTGGGGATTCCTTCGGCACCCAGAGGAGTTCCGCAGATCGAGGTCACCTTTGATATCGATGCCAATGGTATAGTGCATGTTACAGCCAAAGACCTGGGGACCGGTAAAGAACAATCCATAAAGATCACCGCCCCCAAGAAACTTTCTCAGGAAGAAATAGATAGAATGATAAAAGAGGCGGAGAAATTTGCGCAGGAAGACGAAAATAAAAAACAGGAAGTGGAGCTGCGCAATCAGGCCGACACTTTGGTTTATTCTACGGAAAAATCCTTGAAGGAATTCGGCGATAAGGTCTCTAGCACAGATAAAGAAAACATCCAGAGCAAGGTTGATGCGCTTAAGGAAGCTATAAAATCTAATGACGTAGATCGTATCAAACGGACCATGGATGAGTTAACCACCGCCTCGCATAAATTAGCCGAGGCAATTTACAAAGCCTCAGCGCAGAAACAGCAAGGTGCGCCAGGCCAGCAAGGCCCGCAACCAGAGGCAGGACCGCAGCCCGGCGCTGGTCCGCAGACAGATGAACAGCCTCAGCAGAAAAAGAACGAGGATATCATTGACGCTGATTTTAAGGCCGAGGACGATAAACAAAAATAAAAACACAAGGCGCAAAACGTAAAACCAATCTTTCTTTTCCGGTTTTGCGTTTTTCGCTTTACACTTTTCGCTTATGAAACGTGACTATTACGAAATTCTGGGTGTTTCCAAAGGCGCCTCTCTGGACGAGATAAAGAAGGCCTACCGCAGCTTAGCTTTACAATACCATCCTGACCGCGTCCCTGCGGAGAAGAAGAAAGAGGCAGAGGAAAAATTCAAAGAGATTTCCGAGGCCTATGCCGTCTTGTCCGATTCTCAGAAACGCAGCCTCTATGACCAGTATGGGCATTCCGGAATCGATCAAAAATATACCTATGAGGATATCTTCAAGGGTGCCGATTTCAGCAGTATCTTTGAAGGTCTTTCTGATTTTGGATTTGGCGGCGGGATATTCGAGGAGATTTTTGGCGACGCGGGTATTGACATCCTTGGTTCCGGAGGCAGACGTTCCCGCAGAGGAGGATCCCGCGGCAGAGATATTCAATACGAAGTAGACGTAACCTTGGAAGAGGTTTATTCCGGCGTAGAAAAAACTATTCAAGTTCCCCGTTATGAACTTTGCGATACTTGCGGAGGCAGTGGTGCCAAACCGAGTACTAAAAAGATGGTCTGTCCGCAATGCAAGGGTTCGGGGCAATTGGTTATGTCCAGCGGATTTTTCAGAATGGCCCAGACCTGTGGTCGCTGCGGTGGTGAGGGAAAGATAGTCGCCCAACCTTGCACAACCTGCCGAGGACAAGGTCAGGTGAGGGTTACGCGAAGGATACAGATTAAGATTCCTCCCGGAGTAGATAGTAATTCCCACTTGCGCATTCGCGGCGAAGGAGAAAGCGGTACCATGGGCAAGGGGGATTTGTATATCTTAATCGGCGTAAGGTCCCATCCGATTTTTAAGCGCGAAGGGAATGATATTTATGCCGAAGTCCCCATCAGTTTTGTTAAAGCGGCCCTGGGAGGGGAGGCAAGCGTTCCTACCTTAAACGGTAATGTCAAGATGAAAGTGCCTCCCGGCACGCAAAGCGGCAGGATTTTTCGTTTACGGGACAAGGGCATGCCGGATGTGCATGGTTACCGTCGGGGAGATGAATTGGTAAAGGTGATGATTCAGGTTCCCGAAACATTAACCGCCGAGCAAAAACGGATTCTAATGGAATATGCCCGGATAAGTCGCGAGGATGTTGATGGCAGTTCTTTTACCGATAAGATAAAAAAGGCGTTTAGATAAGTGAGTGCACAATTTACGGAACGATAGCGGAACGTAAATTGTTGGCACGAACTTACCCTTGACCCTTGACAAGCTTGTCAAGGGTCAAGGGTTCAATTCGCAGACGCTAATAAGAAATAAGGGCTACGATACTTGACATTTTCAATGTCAAGTATCGTCTGCTCATTGAAGGAGCGATTTAATGCCTACCTACGAATACGAATGTTTAAGCTGCAAGCATCATTTTGAGGTCTCTCAATCCATGACCGCAGAGCCGCTAACCAAATGTCCCCAATGCGGCAAAAAGATAAGACGATTAATTGGTAGCGGAGGAGGCATTATTTTTAAGGGCCCAGGATTTTATGCCACCGATTATAAAAAGAAGTCTTCTGCGAAAAAAGACAGCAAGGCTTGTCAATCTTGCCCTTCGGCCGATACCTGTCCTTCCCCGGATAAATCATGAATAAATTGAATGCGTCGGTCTGGTCAGGTTTATGGTTACCGGTAGTTTTATATGCCTTGGTAATCTTTACCTCTTCCTCATTCCCGCAGCCGGAGATGCCGATAAGTTTCTGGAATTTTGATAAGATTTTACATTTGGCAGAATATGGTTTATTTGGTATACTTTTGGCCCGGGCCATTAAAGGCACCTCGCCGAGTATAAAATTAAGTAGACTTTATTTGTTGGCAGGCGTGATTGCTTTGTGTTATGGGATCTCCGATGAATTTCATCAGTCGTTTGTGCCTGGAAGGACGGTTTCCGCCTGGGATGTCCTTACCGACGGAGTCGGAGGCTTATTAGGAGCATTATTGATTAGATGACTCAAATCAAGGCCTTTGCTGCGCTGACCTACGATAAAAATAAGGTTCAAAACCTGGATAAGGTTTTTTGTCCGCCCTACGATATCATTTCCCCGGAAGAGCAGGAATATTTCTATCAAAGCCATCCCTATAATTTTATTCGTTTAATCTTGAACAAGGAAGGCGCAGGTGATGGTCAGGGCGATAACAGGTATTCCCGCGCCAAGAAAAACTTTGAAGACTGGCAAAGGGAAGGAGTATTAATTAAAGATCCCGGAGACTGCCTGTATTTTTATTTACAGGAATATGTTTTGCGCGGTGAAAGGCGCAGGAGGCTGGGGTTTGTTGCCCTGATGCGCCTGGAAGATGAAGGTGAGAAGGGAATTTATCCTCACGAGAAAACCCACCTTGCCCCCAAAGAAGACCGCCTGGAATTATTAAAGAATGTAAAGGCCAATTTAAGCCCCATATTCGTGCTTTTTTCCGATAAAGAGAAAAATATCGCCTTGGTAGAAACCAAGAAACTTTCCGTTGAGAAACCGTTTATCGATATCGTTGATAAGGACAAGATCCGGCATAGGCTATGGCAGATATCCGATGAAAAGTTAGTCGGTAAGATTGTCAACGATATGCGGGATAAATCCATCTTTATCGCCGACGGGCATCACCGTTATGAAGTGGCTTTAGAATTCCGTCGTAAGATGGTTACTAAGAAGGGTAGTTCAACCGGTAAAGAAGATTTTAATTATATCATGACCTATTTTACCAACCTGGATTCCAAGGATTTGTTAATTTTGCCGACCCACCGCATCATCAAGGAGTTGCCCAAGAATTTAGATTTTCTCGAGGAATATTTCCGGATTGAAAAGGTAAAAACCAAGGAGGAGTTGTTGGTTTTGCTGGCCAAGGCCGGTATGGTTGAGCATGCCTTCGGCCTTTACCAAAAAGATAGGATTCAGCTATTGCGGTTGAAATCCGAGGCCTTGCTTGATAAAATCATAAAGGAAGGCTCTCCGGCATATCGCCGGTTGGATGTAACGATATTAAAGTATTGTATTCTGGATCGTCTGAATATTGTTTCCGAGGAATTAGCCTTTACCAATAGTGTTAATGAGGCGATGGAGCGGGTGGACTCAAATAAATCTAAGCTGGCCTTCTTGTTGAATCCGGTGAAGGTGTCTCAGTTACGGGAGATAGCCTTGGCCGGTGAACGCATGCCACCAAAGACTACCTATTTCTATCCTAAGGTTCTATCCGGACTGGTAGTAAATAAATTGGAGAAGTTTTAAATGCCGTTATTCGGTCGCGGAAAATACACGGTAGTAAAATTAAAGAAAAAAGAAATCCCCGAAGGGCTGTGGACCAAATGCGAAGGCTGTTTCCAGCCCATCTACAATAAGAGCCTGGAGGAGAATTTCAAGGTCTGCCCCAAATGCAATTACCACTTTACCCTCAATGCCAAAGAACGGATAAAATTGCTCATCGACGTAGATACCTTTCAGGAATTTGATGTTGGTATCCGGCCCTGCGACCCTTTGAATTTCCAAGGACCCAAAACCTATAAGGAAAAATTAAAACAGGAAGAGGAGGCTACCGGACTTTTGGATGCGGTAATTACCGGATTGGGAAATCTGGACAGCAGAAAGATTTCCATGGCCGTTACCGATTCCCGTTTTATCATGGGCTCTATGGGGTCGGTAGTCGGAGAGAAGATTACCCGGTCCATAGAAAGGGCTACGGAAAATAAATTTCCCGTTATCATTGTTTCTGGTTCTGGCGGCGGAGCCAGGATGTATGAGGGGGTATTTTCCCTGATGCAGATGGCTAAGACCTCGGCTGCCCTGGCCAGACATCGTGATGCCGGGCTTCTTTTTATTTCGGTTTTGACCAATCCGACGATGGCAGGGGTAATGGCTTCATTTGCAGGTTTGGGGGATGTCATGATCGCCGAACCCAAGGCGCTTATCGGTTTTACCGGTCCGCGCGTAATTGAACAAACCATCAGGCAGAAATTGCCGGAGGGATTTCAGCGCTCAGAATTTCTTTTGGAGCACGGCTTAATTGATATGATCGTTCACCGGAAAAACCTGAAAAACACCCTCGGCCAGCTATTGGACTATTTTAGTTGAACTTAAAAGAAGTTTTGGTATAATTAGGTTTAAATTTTACAATAATCACTTAAAGAACAAGGTGAGGAGTTTATGGCCCAAGTAAGTCTGCAAAATATCAGCAAGGTTTATGCCGGAGGCATCAAGGCGGTAGATAATGTTACCTTTGGGGTGGAGAACAAAGAATTTATGGTTTTGGTCGGCCCCTCGGGGTGCGGAAAATCAACCACCTTAAGAATGATCGCCGGACTGGAAGAGGCATCCTCCGGAAGTATTTTCATAGCCGATAAAATGGTGAACAACGTCCCTGCCAAGGACCGCGACATCGCCATGGTGTTTCAGAATTATGCCCTTTATCCGCACATGTCGGTTTTCGAAAATATGGCCTTTGGTTTAAAATTGCGCCGTTATCCCAAGACTGAAATTGTCAACCGGGTGAATGAGGCTGCCGAGATTCTGGGGATTAAGAGATTATTAAACCGTAAACCCAAGGAATTATCCGGAGGCGAAAGGCAGAGGGTGGCCGTGGGCCGGGCAATCGTAAGAAAACCGATGGTGTTCTTATTCGACGAACCTTTGAGTAACCTCGACGCCAAGTTGCGGGTGCAGATGCGTACCGAAATTAACAAATTGCATTTACGCCTGCAGTCCACCATGATCTATGTTACCCATGACCAGACCGAGGCCATGACTATGGGGGACAGGATCGCGGTAATGAAGGACGGTGCCATACACCAGGCAACTGATCCTATGACTATTTATGATAAGCCCACCAATAAATTTGTAGCCGGATTTATCGGTTTTCCTCCAATGAATTTCTTGAATGGCCGTATTATCAAAAAGGATGGCCGCATCTATTTTGATGAAGGAAGGTTACAGGTAAAATTGATAGAGGAGATGTTTGATAAGCTGCGGCTGTTTGTGGATAAAGACGTAATTTTAGGTATAAGATCCGAGGATATATATGATAAGCTTTTTGTTTCAGAGGCACCGCCGGAGAATGTGGTAAGGGTTACCTGCGAAGTGGTGGAGCCCATGGGTTCAGAGGTGTACCTGCATCTTAATACCGGCAAACACACCTTTATCGCCCGCGTGGGCGCCCACGACCGTCCAGAGGTAAACCGGGATATGGACTTGGTTTTCGATATGAGCAAGGTGCATTTCTTTGATAAAGATACCGAAGAGACAATTATTTAAAGATTATTTTCTGCTTTTCTCTATATTTCTTGTCTGCCTACCGATTTTTTCTATCTACTTCCTGAAGTTCAATCCTAAGCTATCTTTTCTCTATTATCTTTCCCTATTCTTTTTAGTCCTGATTTTATGCTATCTAATTGCCGAAGAAAACAGGAGGGAAAGGTTAATCTTTCTGCAAAAACAGGATACCCAGGAGAGGGTCAATCTTATTACCGCCAGTATGAATGAGGAGAAAAAGGCGTTGGCTGCCCTGGAGAAAAAGATTGCCAGTTATTCTTCTCTTAAAGGCGTTACCGAGGAATTGACCAAAAGCCTCACCCTGGAAGAGACGGCTAATACCTTGTCCTTTTTAACCTGTGAGATAATCGGTGAACATGATAAGGTTTGTATATTATATTTATTTGAAGCCACGACCGGAGAACTGGGCATCATCGCTACCAACAAAGGTAAAGAGCGTGACACCATTAAATCCAAGAAGGGAGATATATTTGACGGCTGGGTGATAAAAAAGCTTCAGCCTTTACTGGTGGAAGATGTGAAGAGAGATTTTCGTTTTGATTTGGAAAGAGTGGAGGCGGAAGAACTGCGTCCTATCAGGTCGCTGATCAGCGTCCCCTTAATTGTCGGTAAACAATTCTTAGGGATTCTCAGGGTAGATTCAGAAAAGGAGTTCTCCTTTACCAATGATGATTTAAGGCTGCTTTCTACCCTGGCGGATTTGGGTGCGATAGCAATAGAAAACGCCCTTCTCTATCAAAAGGCCAAGGAGTTATCGATAAGAGACGGGCTTACCGGATTTTATCTTAGGCGTTACCTTAATGAGCGTTTGGAAGAGGAGATCAAGCGCAGCCTGCGCAAGGGCTCGGCATTCTCGGTTCTGATGGTAGATATAGATAAATTCAAAGACTACAATGATAAATTCGGCCATATGGCCGGAGATATCGTCTTGAAGACTATTTCCAAAATGCTTTATATGCATTTTGACCAGCCGGGGAATATCCTGAGCCGTTATGGCGGAGAGGAATTTTTGGTGGTATTGACGGAGTGCCATAAGGACAAGGCCCAGCTTTTGGCAGAAAACCTAAGAAAGGCAGTTAAAGAAAAAGAGATTACCCTGCGCAAAAGGCACACCCACGTTGCAGTTTCCATCGGCATAGCCTCATTCCCCGAAGATTCTAAGGTTATGGAGGACTTGATCAGATGTGCCGACAGTGCACTCTATACAGCTAAAAAGTCAGGACGGGATAAGGTATGTATCTGGCAATAATTATTCTGTTGTTTTTAGTTTTCTTTGGCCAAAGTATTTATCTGGTAAGGTCTATCTTGCGGAATCGCTATTCCAATTTTAAAAAGGAACTCGAGGATATCAAGGGCGATTTCGGGGAAAAGGTTATTGAAGAAAAGGCCCTCTTAGCCCAGAAATATAAATTGGAGAATATGGCCAGTAATATGTTTACCCTCTACGAGATAAGCAAGGATATTTCCCGGGCCCAGGAAGAAAAAGAGACTATGGAGATTTTTAATGAAGAGATAAGAAAACATATCTATTTTGAAACTTGCCAGTTGATCGAAACGGAGAAGGAGCATCCGGACTTAAAAGAAAGTTTTGTTTTTCCCCTCCATGCAGAAAAAAGAGTGATCGGCCATTTGGCCATCAAGGGGCTCAAGGAGAACGACCATGATATCTTTTCCATCATGGCCCAACAACTGGCCCTGGGTTTAAAACGGGTCAGGCTCTATCAGGATATAGAAAGGTTGGCCATTACCGACAGCTTAACCGGAGTTTTAACCCGACGTTATTGTTTGGAAAGGTTTAATGAAGAATTCAGGAGGTCCATTAAGCACAAGAGTCATCTTTCTTTTTTAATGATAGATGCCGATCACTTTAAAAACTACAACGATAAATACGGCCATATCGTCGGAGATGCGGTATTAAGAGAGATCGGCGTACTCATAAAGGCCAATGTCCGCGAGATAGATTTGGTGGGAAGATACGGTGGTGAAGAATTCTGCGTGATCTTGCCAGACACTACCAAGGAAGGCGGTGAATTTGCCGCTGAGCGTATTCGGCAAGCGATTGCCGGTTCGGAGGTCAAGGCCTACGATGAAACGTTAAGAATTACGGTAAGTTTAGGATTGGCTACCTCGCCAGAAGATGCCGGCACTCCCCAAGAGCTTATTGACAAGTCGGATTGGGCTCTATATCGCGCCAAAAAACTGGGCAGAAACCGCGTTTCCGCCTTCGGAGTCTACAAATAATCCTCCCCCATTTAAATCTTGCAAATTCTCCAAATTTAAGCTAAAATCATTACTTAATTATGAGAAAAATTGTGCTCGCCATTGACTTGGGAGGTACCAAAACCAAGGTGGGTTTGGTGTATTTCTCGGGTAAGGTTTTTTACCGAACTTATCTTTCTACAAGGTTTTATGTTCGTAGCAGAGAAACGCTTATCTCTGCTTTAGTTGAGGCCTGTCGCGAAATCCTGAAGGTTAATAATTTAAGCTCACGGCAGATCGCCGGTATCGGAATCGGGCTGCCCGGACCCATTAATTTTGCCAAAGGAATGGTCAACTTTCTGCCTAATATCCCGCACTGGAAAAATACCCCCTTGAAAAGTATTTTTGAGAAAAGAATCAGAATCCCTGTTTTTATAGACAATGATGTTAATCTTATAACTCTGGCGGAGGGAAGATTCGGCGCGGGTAAGGGAGCCAAAAATATTTTATGTATGACCCTGGGTACCGGCGTGGGCGGAGGTTTGATTATCGACGGTAAGCTTTATCGCGGAGCCAGTTTCTCTGCCGGAGAAATCGGACACATGCCGCTTAACGAATCTGGGCCAAGATGCAACTGCGGTGGAATCGCCTGCTTAGAAAGTTACGTGGGCAATAATGCTATTTTAAGATTGGCCAAGGGGGTTTTTAAGAATCCTGATATTACTTTGGAACAATTAAGTAGACTGGCATTGAATAATAAGAACCCCAAGGCCATAAAGATTTGGCAAGACGTAGGAACCAAGATCGGTCTTGCCTTGACCGGCGTGGTCAATGTTTTTAATCCCGAAAGGATAGTAATAGGCGGCGGGGTAGCCAATGCCGGGAGATATTTGTTTGAGGCAATAAGGAAAACTGTAGCCAAAAGGGCCATGCCTACCCAAAGGGCCATCGTCAAAATCTCTCCAGCAAAACTAGCCAATGATGCCGGCTTGATCGGCGCTATGTTGTTGGTAAAAGAAGGATTAAGATTAAAGGATTAATGATAAAAACTTTATATAAATCTACCTTGATAATATTTCTGGTGGGATTATGTATAGCTATTCTTCCCGCCTTTTCCTTTGCCGCAAAAGAAAAACCTGCCCACCCCCAAAAAACTTCTTCATCAGATAATAAAATCAGTGCAGATAGAAGGCCCATCGAGGTAAATGGAGACCGGGTTGAATTCTTTGCTGAAAGTAATAAGGTTACTGCCGAAGGAAATGTGGTAATCAAGTATCAGGATACTAGGCTTACCTGTAAGAAGGTTACCGTATATACTCAAACCAAAGAAGCCTTTGCCGAAGGGGATGCTCACCTTTATTCTTCCAAGGGAGAGATCAGCGGTGAGAATCTTACTTATAATTTTGATAAACAGACCGGCATGCTCTATGACGCCAAGCTTACAGCCATTCCCTTCTATGGCGCGGGTAAATCCATCCAGAAGATTAATGCTAACGAGATGCTGGCAAATCAGGCCTATATCACCACCTGCGATTTAGAAAAGCCGCATTATCGTTTAAGAAGTAAACAGGTCCAGATCTTTCCGGGTAATAAGGTCGTAGCCAAAAATGTCAGCATGGTTATAGGCGATACCCCCATTTTTTATATACCCAAATATGTTCAGGTCTTAAACGATAAACGGCCGTGGGTGGCGGTTACCCCTGGTTATGATAAAAAATGGGGGATGTATCTTTTACAAGCGTGGCGATACTATTTTGATGAGAATGCCAAGGGGGTAATTCATTTGGACTATCGGGAGAAAAAGGATTTTGCCTCGGGATTTGATTACAGTTATAAGATGGTCAATTTTGGCGAAGGGATAATCAGGACTTATTACATGAATGAGAGAAGTATTCAGAGCAAGCGTATATGGGATGAGCCGCGCAATACGGTGGTAAAGGAGAGATTTAAGGGGGAGTGGAGGCACAAGTGGCAGATTGCCCCGCAGACCCAGGCCATCTGGCAGTATTATAAGTTGAAGGATCGAGAATTTCTAAAGGACTACTTCAAGAGAGAATATGAAAAGGTCCCTGATCCCAAATCGTTTTTCTTGTTAACCCATACCCTGCCCAGCGCCACTTTAAGTTTTGATGTGGAAAAAAGGGTAAATAATTTCTTTGCCACTACCGAAAAATTACCCGAAATAAAATTAGATACCATCGACCAGAAGATAGGGGAAAGCCGATTCTACTTTAAGAACCTGACTTCCTTTGCCCAATTGGATAGTAAGACTGCCCAGCCGGCAGCCACTGACCCTAAAGGCAAAAAGACCGAGCGCCTGGATTCTTATAATCAGTTTTCCCACCAAGAAAAAATCGGATTCATCGAAACCCGTCCTTATATTGCCATGCGCCAGACCTATTTCAGCCGGGATAACGGCCCTGATAGCACCAATTTGGTGAGGGGAATTTTTTATAGCGGAGTTGATTTAAGCACCAAGTTCTACCGCCTGTTTGATGCCCAGACCAATTTTGCCAATTTGGGTATAAATAAACTCAGACACGTAATCACGCCATCCGTTTCCTACGCCTACATCCATCCGCCCACTATCCCTTATTCTAAATTAACCGCCTTTGATGAAGTAGATACTATCGACCGCAAAAATCAGGTTACCCTATCCTTGGAAAATAAACTGCAGACCAAAAGGGATGGCGGTAGCGTGGATCTCTTAAGATGGTTTCTTACCGATGATTACGTAACGAAAAATAAATCGGCAAGGGGCAGGTTTCAATTATTGAAATCCGACTTAGAAATTAAACCTTATAATTGGCTGTATTTCTCCACAGATTCCGAATACAATACCAAGGCTGATAAATTCCGGGCAGTTAATTTTGATTTCTCAGCAGCGGGTGGCGATCATTGGAACATTGGCCTGGGCCAGCGCTATCAAAGAGACATACTCAATCAGACCACCTTAGGCAGGCAGACCACCGCCGAGATGGCTTACAGATTAAACCCTAAATGGAAGGTCAGGGCCTATGAGAGGTTTGAGGCTAAGGGCCATTCGCTTAAAGAGCAGGAGTACACCATATACCGGGATTTGCATTGCTGGACTATGGAGGTAACCTTTAATTCCACCCGCCGCGAAGGAAATTCCATCTGGATTATCTTTCGTATAAAGGCATTTCCTAAGATGGGCTTTGAATTTAATAATAGTTACCATCAGCGCAAGGCTGGTTCGCAAAGCACAACGGAGGAATAGTTATGGAGATTTCAGTAATCGGCACTGGTTATGTAGGCTTGGTCACGGGGGTATGTTTTGCTGAATTGGGTAACCAGGTGACCTGTATTGATAATGACGTAAAGAAGATCAGCGCCCTTAAAAAAATGATTATCCCCATTTATGAGCCGGGTTTGGAAGAGCTGGTCAAGAATAATGTGAAAAAGAAACGCCTTAAATTTAACACCAGTATAAAAGACGGCATTAAGGATTCCAAGGTGGTCTTTATCGCCGTGGGTACCCCTTCCCGGCCAAACGGAGAAGCGGATTTAACCTATGTGGAAAATGTAGCTAGAGGAATCGCCAAGCACTTAAGTGGTTACAAGTTGATTGTGGAAAAATCCACCGTTCCGGTCGAGACGGGAAAATGGATTGAGCACACCATTAAGATAAACAACAAGAAGAAGGTTCCTTTTGACGTAGCCTCTAATCCTGAATTTTTAAGAGAAGGTTCAGCCATCTCCGACTTTATGCATCCGGATAGAATAGTAATCGGAGTCCAGAGCAAAAGGGCTGAAGGGTTGTTGACTGAATTGTATCGACCCCTGAAGGCGCCCATTGTGGTAACCGACATCAATTCCGCAGAGTTGATAAAACACGCCTCCAATTCTTTTTTGGCAACCAAGATTTCTTTTATCAACGCAGTCAGCCAGGTCTGTGAACTGGTGGGTGCGGATATCTCCAAGGTTGCCGAAGGTATGGGCATGGATAAACGCATCGGCAGGCAGTTTCTAGATGCAGGAATCGGTTTTGGCGGTAGTTGTTTTCCTAAAGACGTGGATGCCTTTATCCATTTGAGTGAAAAAAGCGGTTATGATTTTTCTCTTCTTAGAGAGGTAAGAAGGGTTAACGAACGACAAAAGGGGTATTTCGTTAAATTAATCGAGAAAAAATTATGGATTCTCAAAGATAAGACCATAGGCATTCTGGGTCTGGCATTTAAACCCGGCACCGATGATATGCGTAATGCTCCAGCCATCGACATTATTAAGATGCTGCAGCAGGAAGGGGCAAGGATTAAGGCCTTTGATCCTCAGGCCATGGAAAAGGCCAAAGAATTCTTGACAGAGATAAAATTCTGCAAGGATGCATATGAAGTGGCCAGGGATAGCGACTGTCTGGTGATTTTAACCGACTGGAATGAATTTAAAGAAATAGATTTTAAACGGATAAAGAAGTTAATCGGCCAACCCATCATTTTTGACGGTAGGAACATGTACAATAGGGCAGCCATAGAAAAGCTGGGCTTCCAATATTTCTGCATCGGAAGAAAATAAAATGATTAAGGGCACCAGGATTAAAAAACTAAAGGTTTACTTTGATTCTCGCGGCAGGCTAATGGAGATTCTGCGCTGTGACGACAAAATATTTCAAAAATTTGGGCAGGTCTATATTACTACCGCCAAGCCGGGGATAGTTAAAGCCTGGCATATGCATAAGAAACAAGATGATCATTTTGTTTGTCTGGTAGGTAAAATTCGTTTAGCTCTTTACGACGGCCGCAAGAATTCATCCACCTATAAAAAGGTAAATGAATTTATTTTGGATGCAAAAAAACCGATTTTGGTGCAGATTCCCAAATCGGTTTACCACGGGTTTAAGGGGATAAGCAAGGTCGAATCCATAGTTATAAACATTCCCACTAGGCCATACAACCTGAAAAAACCGGATGAATACAGATTGGATGCTTTTGACAATGATATTTCCTATAATTGGAGGAAATGATTTATGAAAGGGGTAATTTTAGCCGGAGGTTTGGGTAAGCGTCTTGAACCTTTGACCCGTATTACCAACAAACATCTTTTGCCGGTTTTTAACCGGCCGATGATTTATTATCCTTTACAGACGCTCATCGATGCAGGGATAAAGAATATTTTAATTGTAACCGGCGGCAACAACGCCGGAGATTTCCTACGGCTTCTGGGTAACGGCAGGGAATTCGGCCTGCAACATATCAACTATACCTACCAGCAGGGCGAGGGAGGAATTGCTGCTGCCTTAGACCTGGCCCAGCATTTTGTAGGCAAAGATAAGTTTGTAGTTATACTGGGTGATAATGTGATTGAAAAATCCATCCGGAAATCGGTAGAACGGTTCAAAAAACAACCTAAGGGGGCAAGGATTCTGATCAAAAAGGTAAAAGACCCCGAACGTTTTGGCGTGGCAGAGTTAAAAGGCAAGAAAATAGTTTCTATTGAAGAAAAGCCCAAGAAGCCCAAATCCGATTTCATAGTTACCGGAATTTACATGTATGATTCAAAAGTTTTTGATTTTATCCATTCTCTCAAGCCGTCTAAGCGCGGTGAACTGGAGATTACCGATGTAAACAACTCCTATCTTAAGTCCGGAGAGCTTTATTATGATGTTTTAGAAGGAGAATGGACCGACTGCGGAACATTCTCATCGCTACTAAAGGCCAATCTTTTAGCCGCAAAAAAATAAACAAAGAATTAAAATTCCTGGAGTAAAAAATGAGAATTTTAATCACCGGAGGAGCCGGATTTATCGGCTCCAATTTCGTTCGTCACGTTTTAAAGAAATATTCGCGTTACCAGGTTATTAACCTGGATAAACTTACCTATGCCGGTAACCTGGATAATCTGAGAGATGTAGAAAAGTATAAGAATTATCGGTTTATTAAAGGTGATATCTGCGATTACAAACTGGCTAAGAAAATCACTAAGAATTGCGACTGGGTAGTTAATTTTGCCGCAGAATCCCACGTGGATAGGTCGATAGTAGATGCCAAACTGTTTATCAACACCAATGTTTTCGGCACCTATTCGCTTTTGCGGGCGGCAAAAGAGAATAAGATAAAAAGGTTTTTACATATCGGCACCGATGAGGTTTATGGAAGCTGCAGCCACGGTAGATGCGCTGAAGAGCGCATTCTAAATCCCAGTAATCCTTATTCCGCGTCTAAGGCGGCAGCGGATTTGCTGGTAAAATCCTTTTATGCCACTTATAAATTCCCGGTTTTGATTACCCGCAGCACCAATAACTTCGGGCCCTATCAATATCCGGAAAAGATGATTCCGCTCTTTTTAACCAATGCCTTGGAAAATAAAAAACTGCCTCTTTACGGAAAAGGTATCAATGTCCGGGATTGGTTATTCGTGCTGGATAATTGCGAGGCGATAGATTTGGTCTTGCATAAAGGAAAGATCAGAGAGATTTACAATATTGCAGCGGATAATTATTTGAGCAACCTAAAGCTTACCAAGCTCATCTTAAAAAAATTACACAGACCAGAATCGTTGATTAAATTTGTTACTGATAGGCGTGGCCATGATCTGCGTTACAGTCTTAATTGCGCAAAAATAAGATCTCTGGGTTGGCGGCCAAGGCATAGTTTTTCCCGCGCAATGGATATAACCATGAACTGGTATAAAGAAAATTCCTGGTGGTGGAGAAAATTAAAGGCAAAATCTTAATTACCGGCGCCGAGGGCATGCTAGGTTCGGCGATTGCGATTAAGGCGGCGCAGGATTACGAGGTCTGCGCTACCGATTTCAAAGACCTTGATATTACTGAAAGGGATAAGGTTAGGGCACACCTAAAAGAGATCAGGCCGCATTTGGTAATTCATGCCGCAGCCTATACCGATGTGGATGGCTGCGAGAAAAATCCCCAGGTAGCCTACCGGGTTAATGTCGAAGGCACTAAAAACATAGCCGAGGCCAGCCAAGAGGTCAATGCCAAATTAATTTTTATCAGTACCGATTATGTATTTGACGGAAATAAAAAAACTCCCTACACCGAAGAAGACGCTGCCAATCCTTTAGGAGTTTATGGCAAGACTAAGCTGGAGGCCGAAAAGGCGGTTAGTAATCTGGTGCCGCAGCATTTAATTATCAGGAGCAGCTTTCTATTTGGCAAGGGCAAAAAAGGATTTGTGGAGGCGATTTTGGAGCAGGCGAAAAAAAATAAAACTGTGAAGGTGGTCTGCGATAAATTCGGTTCGCCGACTTATGCCAATGATTTAGCCGAGGCAATCATCGGCTTATGCGATTTGATAGAGCAGAATAAGTTTAAATTTTCAGAAAATAACATAATCAATATCACCAACAGCGGGTACTGCGCCTGGATTGAATATGCGCAAAAAGCAATCGAATTTGTCGGCATAAAAGAGGTTACTATATTGCCCATTAAGCTGGCCGATTATCCGTTTAAGGCAAAAAGGCCGGTATTTTCAGTACTGGATAATTCCAAATACCAGGATATTACCGGCAAATTATTAAGACCATGGCGATTGGCATTAAAGGAGTATATCGAATGTTTACAGAATTAAAAGTTAAGATTAAAAAGAAAAAAGCAAGATTGGCGGTAATTGGTTTAGGTTATGTGGGATTGCCTTTAGCAGTAAGTTTTGCCAAGAAAGGTTTTAAGGTTATCGGCATAGATACCGACTATGACCGGGTAGCGCATATCAAAAGAGGCATCAGTTACATTCTGGATGTTACTACCGCGGAACTGAAAAACGTAACCAGAAATCGCAGATTGGAGGCTACCAACAATTTCAGAGAATTGTCATCCTGCGGTGTCATATTAATCTGCGTGCCCACACCTTTAAAGAGAAAATACGCTCCCAATATTTCTTATATTCTGGAGGCAGTAAAAAATATCCAACAGTATCATCAAAAAGGCGCATTGATAATTCTGGAAAGCACCACCTATCCTGGAACTACTGAAGAGGTGATTCTACCGATACTGGAGAAGAAAGGGAAGAAATGTGGCCGGGATTTTTATTTGGGATTTTCTCCGGAGAGGATCGATCCGGGCAATAAGGTTTATAGTTTGACCGAAACCCCGAAAGTGGTAAGCGGCGTAACCAGGCAATGTGGCGAATTGGTCGAGATACTTTACCAGCACATTATTAAGAAGGTAGTAAGGGTTTCTTCTCCGCGCGTTGCCGAGACTGTAAAATTACTGGAGAATACCTTTCGCATCGTCAATATCGGGATGATTAATGAAATGGCCATGATGTGCCAGAAATTAAAGGTAGATATCTGGGAAGTAATTGAGGCAGCCAAGACTAAGCCCTTTGGTTTTATGCCTTTTTATCCTGGGCCGGGCGTGGGCGGGCACTGCATACCTAAAGATCCCCTGTATCTCTATTGGAAGGCCAAAAGATTGGGCTATCCCATTAAATTTATTAAATTAGCCTCGGATATTAATAATCATATGCCGGCGTATGTAGTAGAAAGGGTAAGGCAGATTTTGAAAAAACAAAATAAAAACCTTAAGCAAGCCAGGGTGCTGGTATTGGGAGCTACCTACAAAAATGACGTCAAGGATTTAAGGAAATCTCCGGCATTAGATATCATTGACCGCTTGTTAAGAACTAAGGTAAAAGTTGATTATCATGATCCTTACATCCCTTATTTAAAATTTCCCCACATCAATCTAAAATCGGTAGCTTTAACTAAGGGCAATCTGGCGAAATTTGATTGCGTAGTTATAGCCACTGATCATCGCTGCGTCAATTATAATTCTATCCTCAATAATGCCAAGATAATCTTTGATACGCGTAATGTCTTTAAAAAACCGACCCGAAAGGTGGTAAAACTATGAGTCCCGTTAGAAACTTTAATATTCGGCGGAACCAAATTTTTCTAGAGGATTCTACCCCATTAGAGATAGCAAAGCATTTAGATAATAAAATGACGTCTCTAACGGGACTAATCGGAGGTTTCTAACGGGATGAGTAAATATCTGGTTACCGGCGGGGCAGGATTTATCGGCTCGCACATTGTAGAAAATTTGCTTAAAAAAGGTGAGTCGGTACGTGTCTTGGACAATTTTTCATCGGGTAAAAAAGAGAATTTATTATTTACCCAAAACCTTACACCCGATACCTATAACCTAGCGGAAGGCGATATTCGTGACTACGAGGTCTGTCTTAAGGCCTGTCAGGGCGTAGATTATGTTTTGCATCAGGCAGCCTTACGTTCCGTGCCTAAATCGCTGAAAAGTCCGCACGAATACAACGCCGTAAATATCGACGGGATTTTAAATATGTTGAATGCGGCCAAGGAATGCAGGGTGAAGCGTTTTGTATTCGCATCATCAAGTTCGGTCTACGGTGATACCGATAAATTCCCCGAAAGAGAAAGCGACTACCCGCTTTTAATCTCGCCCTATGCCTTATCCAAACTGGCCGGAGAATATTATTGCCGGGTTTTCAGTAAGAACTATGGCTTGGAAACGGTGGGCTTAAGATATTTTAATGTATTCGGCCCTAGGCAGGCCCTGGATGATGAATATGCGGTAGTCATCCCTAAATTCATAACTTGCATTCTGAATAATCAATCTCCTCCGGTGCACGGAACGGGAAAGCAATCCCGCGACTTTACCTACATCGATAATGTAGTTCAGGCCAATTTATTGGCTGCAACCGCTTCGGGTATTAAATGTGAGGTGTTTAATGTTGCCAACGGAAAGGACAATTCGGTTTTGGATATCGTGGTTCAGGTAAACAAGATCACCGGTAAATCGGTCAAGCCGATTTTCACACCACCGCGTGCCGGAGATGTTTTCCGTACCTTGGCAGATATTTCCAAGGCTAAGCGATTGTTAAAATACAATCCCCAAATAGATTTTAAGGGAGATTTAAAAAGGACGGTAGAATGGTTCGACAAAAAAAGGTAGTTTTAGTTACCGGTGGCGCGGGTTTTATCGGCAGCCACCTGTGCGACCATCTAATCGCCGATGGTTTTAAGGTTATCTGTATGGATAATCTAATTACCGGTAAGATTGATAATATCAGACATCTTCTGAAGAATGCTCGTTTCAGATTCATCAAACATAACGTTTCCCAGTATATTGATATTGCCGGAAAGATAGATTACGTCTTGCATTTTGCCTCTCCGGCCAGTCCCGTGGATTATCTTAACCACCCCATCCCTACCTTGAAGGTAGGTTCTTTGGGAACGCATAATGCATTGGGGGTGGCCAAGGCCAAGAAGGCAAAATTTCTTTTAGCCTCTACCTCGGAAGTTTACGGCGATCCTTTGGTGCATCCGCAGACCGAGGATTACTGGGGCAATGTCAATCCCGTGGGGCCCAGGGGGTGTTACGACGAAGCCAAGCGTTTTGCCGAGGCCATTACCATGGCCTATCATCGGGCGCACAAAATCGATACCCGCATTATCCGCATTTTTAACACCTACGGAGAACGCATGAGAATCAATGACGGCAGGGTAGTGCCTAATTTTATTTATCAGGCCCTGCATAATCAACCCCTGACCGTTTACGGAAACGGAAGACAAACCCGTTCCTTTTGTTATGTTTCTGATCTGGTGGAGGGGATATGTAGGTTGATGGGGGTTAAGTTTGCCGAACCGGTTAATCTGGGCAATCCGGATGAATTTACCATTCTAGAATTTGCCCGGATGGTTCTTAAGTTAACCGCTACCAAGAGTAAGATAGTCTATCATCCGCTTCCTCAGGACGACCCTAAACAGCGCCGCCCCAATATTGCCCGGGCAAAGAAGTTACTCCATTGGCAACCGCGGGTAAAACTTAAAGAAGGTCTGCATGCTACGATTGAATGGTTTAAGGATCACGGCATTTAAGGATTTGCTTCAGGCCAGCGGCATACTATTTCTGGCTTCTGGTTTTGTTAATGTCTGCAATCTTTTCTTCTGGTTGTTTATGGTAAGAAGATTAAATGCCGTTGACTACGGGATTTTAAACGCCCTATTTTCAATGTTTATGATTCTTTCATTGCCCGGAGGAACTATCCAGACGGTAATTGCCAAATTCGTGGCCCAGTTTTACGGGACAAATGAATTTTCCAAGGTTAAGTTCTTTATGATTCATGTTGGCAAGCGGGTCATTATATTCAGTCTGTTATTTTTAGCGCTTTTTGTAGGTTTAGCACCAGCAATCAGTGGCTTTTTAAAAATTCCTGTGGTCTCGCTGGTGGTCATAACCGGATGCGTTTTATTCCTTTCCATCATCTCGCCCTTGACCATCGGAATTTTGCAAGGTGCCCAGAGATTTGCAGCCATGGCTTTAAACGGCATATTGGGCGCGGTCCTAAAGCTTTTTTTCGGAATTTTGCTGGTAATGGTGGGATTGAAGGTAATGGGCGCTCTTCTGGGTTTTGGTTTGGCGGTAGTCTTTGCCCTTTTGATTTCTTTCTTTCAGATTCCTTCTCAGATTGTCACGGCTAAAAAGGACGGAGCGATACAATTAAGGATGGTCTCGGTGTATAAATATTCCATTCCCGTTTTCTTAAGTTTGTTTAGCTGGATGGTTCTGACCAATGGCGATGTCATTTTGGTAAAACATTTTTTTTCACCGGAAGACGCTGGTTTTTATTCGGTTGCCCAAATGGTGGGTAAAATAATTCTGTTCTTGCCGGCGGTATTCGGGGTAGTTTTATTTCCTAAGATGAGCGAGGCCTTCAGTCAACAAAAGGCCTCGCTACCGTTATTAAAAAAAGGCTTAGCGATTACCGCATTTCTTTGTATGGGGGCGAGTATCTTTTGCGGCCTCTTTCCCGGCTTGGTGCTAAAAATACTGACCCACAAAGAGGCGATTGAGTCAATAAGGCTGGTTCCGTTATTCTGCATAGCCATGACCTTTTATGCCCTGGTGAATCAATTTTTACTTTACAATCTGGCTATCCACCGGTTTCGTTTTGCAGTTTATCTTGTAGCCGCCACCGTCTTACAATTAGGCTTAATCTACTTATGGCATCCCAGTCTCTCGGCGGTGATTTATTTATTGATTCTGAATGCCAGCTTACTATTTATTTCTGGCAGCTTAGAGATAATGAAGGCTTAATTGACTGATGAAAAATATCCAGGAGAAGGTTTCGGTAATTATACCCGCCCATAATGAAGAGGGGAGGATTACCGGTAATCTTGAAGAAACGATCAAGACCTTTGACGAATTCAACTGTCCCTACGAGATTATCGTCATAGATGATGGCAGCACCGACGGTACCTATGAAGAGGTATTAAAACTTACCCGCCGCCATAAACATGTGATTGTGCAGAAGAACTGGGAAAACTACGGCAAGGGCAGGGCGATAAAAAAAGGCTGCCGCCATGCCACCGGAGATTACATTGTTTTTATGGACGCGGACATGGATTTGCATCCCGGTCAACTGCAAACCTTCATAGATATAATGAGATTAAATGATGCCGATATAGTTATTGGTTCTAAATTGCACCCTAACTCGGTGTTAAAATATCCAGTGGAAAGAAAATTAATGACTTTAGTTTATTTTTGGGTAGTCAATGTCCTTTTTGGTCTTCCGGTCCATGATACCCAGACCGGATTAAAGATGTTTAAAAGGGAAGTAATCAAAAAGGTCCTGCCGCGGCTTTTGGTTAAGAAATTTGCCTTTGATCTGGAGTTGTTGGTTAATGCCCATCACCTGGGATTTAAAATTGTCGAGGCCCCCGTAGTGCTGGATTCGAAAAGGCAATACGGGAGGATAGGGGCAAGGGCCGTATATCAGACCATATGGGATACCTTGGCAGTTTTTTACCGCATGCACATCCTAAAATATTATGACCATATCGATTATTATCGCCGTAAAGCACTTAAACGAAAATCTTAAAGAGTGTTTAAGGCATTGTTTAAATCTGGATTATCCGGATTATGAAATCATCGTCTTCCCGGATGAAGCGTTTATTTTTGATAATCCCAAGGTTAAGGTGATAGCCACTGGTAATATTTCTCCTCCCCGGAAGCGGGATCTGGCTTTAAAAGAAGCCAAGGGAGAAGTCCTTGCCTTTATCGACGATGACGCCTATCCTGAGCGGTCGTGGTTGGGTAATGCAGCCAAGAATTTTTCCGATCCTGAGGTAGCCGCGGTCGGCGGCCCGGCGATTACTCCGGAATCCGATTCGCTATTGCAAAAAGCCGGCGGAGAAGTATACCGGTCTTTTTTGGTGAGCGGTTGGCAGTCTTATCGTTACTGGCCAGGCCTCAGAAAAGAGGTGGATGATTATCCTTCTTGCAACTTTATGGTAAGGAGCGAAATATTCTCTCGGTTGGGAGGATTTAATACCAATTACTGGCCTGGAGAGGATACGGCTTTATGCCTTGAGATTACCCGGCGGCTGAAGAAGAAAATTATCTATGACCCGACCGTTTTGGTATATCACCATCGCCGGCAGTTATTTATACCGCACTTAAAGCAAATAGCGAATTATGCCCTGCATAGGGGTTACTTTGTGAGAAAATTTCCCCAGACATCTCTGAGATTTTCCTATTTTGTACCTTCGTTATTTTTAGTTTTTATATTAGGAGGTTTTTTCTTGCCCCCCGATTTTGGTTGGCTGAGGAGTATGCATATTCTTGGTCTGGGAATTTATGCTCTCTTGGTGTCAATTTTCAGCCTTTCCCGAGATATGCGGTTAATGTATTTCAAGCAGTTAGGAATAATCCTAACCCATTTTACTTACGGTCTGTTTTTTCTTAAAGGACTTTTTTCTTTAAGATTAAAGGAAGATATTTTGAAATGAAGATAATCATTGCCTATCCGCCGCTTAAGACCGATAAGGGCTGCCCTACCTTGGGACAGAATCGGCAGTTCCAGTATTTCAAGGAGCCAACCTATATTTATCCGGTAGTGCCGGCAACCGCGGCCACGCTTTTAAGACAGGCCGGACACGAAGCTCTGTGGTTTGACTGTTTAGCCGAGGATATTTCCAATGAGAGATTCAAGGAAATTGTAAAGACAGAAAAACCTGACCTCGTTGTTTTTGAAACCAAAACCCCGGTAGTTAAACAGCACTGGAAGATAATCGATGAATTAAAGGAGCTAGCGACTGACGACTGGCAACTAAAAACTGTTTTATTCGGCGATCACGTCACCGCGTTTCCTGAAGAATCATTTAAGTATTCGCAGGTGGATTTTGTTTTAACCGGCGGAGATTATGATTTTCTCCTTTTGAATCTCTGTAAAGACTTAAATTCTAAAGATTGGGAGCCGGGTATCTATTATCGTGACAACAGCCAAATCAAGAACACCGGTACGTTTAAACTCAACCATGATTTGAATACCTTGCCTTTCATCGATCGGGAGCTTACTAAATGGCAGCTATATGCGTATAAAAACGGCAATTATAAGCGCACCCCCGGAACTTATATTATGTCCAGCCGGGATTGCTGGTGGGGTAAGTGTACCTTCTGCAGCTGGCCTACTATTTATCCGCAATATCGTTCCCGAAAGCCAGAGAATGTCTTGGAAGAAATCGGTATGCTAATCGATAAATACTGTGTGCAAGAGATTATGGATGATTCAGGGACTTTAGCCGTTGGCGACTGGCTGCGGGAATTATGTTCAGGGATGATTAAAAATGGTTATCATAAAAAAATTTATTTAGATTGTAATATGCGTTTTGGGGCACTCGGTTTAGAAGATTATAAGCTGATGAAGGAGGCTGGTTTTCGCTTGCTGCTCTTTGGGTTGGAATCGGCAAATCAGAAGACCTTGGATAGGATAAATAAGAATGTAACCGCGGAGCAGATTATTGAGTCTTGTAAACTGGCGCGTGCCGCCGGATTATTTCCTCACATTACCATTATGTTTGGTTACCCGTGGGAAACTTATGAAGATGCCCTTAAGACCCTTGAATTAGGCTGTTGGTTATTGAAAAAGGGCTATGCCTATACCATGCAGGCTACCATTGTAATCCCTTATCCGGGAACGCCTTTATTCGAGGAGTGCGAGAAAGACGGTCTTTTGAATTCAATGGAGTGGTCTAGGTATGATATGAAAGAGCCGATAATGAAAACGCCTTTTCCGGAAGCAGAATTGATGAAGTTGGTACAGCGGATATATTTGGTAGCATTTCAGCCAGAGTTTTTATGGCGCAAACTCGCCACCTTAAGGGACAAAGACGATTTTAATTATTATTTGCGGGCTGCCAAAAAGGTATTCGGCCATATATTTGATTTTAAACGCAAGGATCAGACTTGCGCAGAAGTCAAGAAATAGGAATCCAGGTCTAAGGCCATGATTGAGAAAAACAGCTTGCCTTCAATTTCAGTGGTAATGCCTACCCTAAATTCGGCAACCACTCTAAAGTATTGCCTGGAGAGTATACTAGTCCAGGACTATCCGCAATCTCTGATTGAGGTATTGATTGTTGATGGCGGATCAAATGATGCTACCCTGGCCATTGCCAAGTCATTCGGGTGCAGGATAATCCAGGAAGAAAAAGAGCGCAACAATCCTGAGGGCAGAAAGGCTATCGGCCTGAAGTCTGCGCACAATGAACTGGTGGCTTTTATAGATTCGGATAATATCCTGCCGCATAAAGAATGGTTTAAAAAGATGGTCGCTCCGCTTCTCGATAGCCCTGAGATTATTGCCACTCAGCCTCTAAGATACGCCTATAAAAGCGATGCCTCAATATTAAATCGCTATTTTGCCTTGATGGGCGTTAATGACCCGGTGGCTTATTACCTCAACAAAAGAGACAGGATGTCCTGGGCAGAGGATACTTGGAATCTTCTGGGGGATTCCAGCGAGCGGGATGGTTATCTCGTCGTCAAATTCAAATCAAAGAATATTCCCACCTTAGGCGCTAACGGATTTCTAATCCGTCGGGAGATTCTGCTTAAATCCCGCTGTTCCCCGCAGGAATTCTTTCATATTGATGTCAACTGCGACCTGGTTGCCTTAGGCTACAATACCTACGGTTTGGTCAAAGAGGACATCATTCATTTAACCGGAAATACCTTTTTCAGTTTTTTGGGTAAGAGGATGCGGTATATGCGCCGCTATTATCAGGAGAATAATTCCGCCAGACGCTACTCGGTGTATACCTATGAAGATAAGGCCAAGTTGGTTAGGTTTATTTTTATTACGCTTACTCTGGTGAAGCCATTTTATGATAGCTTTAGAGGTTACCGGAAAATTCACGATAGGGCTTGGTTTTTGCACCCCCTGATGTGTTTGGGGATTTTGTTTGCTTACGGTTGGGTAACTATAGAGTGGTGGTTTGTCAGTAACTTTAGAAGATTTAAGAAGTCTTTAATGAGGAAATAAAATGCCGGATAAAGAAATACCCGTAGTAATACTCTGCGGAGGGAAAGGGGCTAGGATGGGGGTGCATTCCCAGTTTCTGCCCAAGGGGCTGATCCCCATCGGAGAAAAACCTATTCTCTGGCATATTATGAAGATTTATTCTTATTTCGGTTTTAATCAGTTCATCCTTTGCCTGGGGTACCAGGGGGCAAAGATTAGAGAATACTTTAAGGACCAAAAGCAATGGCAGATAAATTTTGTGGATACCGGTTTGGATACTAATACCGGCGGTAGGATTAAAGCTGTCGAGCGGTATATCAAACAAGACACCTTTTTTGCCACCTACGGTGATGGCTTGTCGGATGTAAACATTAATCAGCTTTTGCATTATCATTCTGAACACAAGAAGATTGCTACCTTATTGGCAGTAAAACCATACTCACAATTTGGAATTATTGAGTTTAGTGATAGCCATAGTTCGGCGATAAAAAGTTTTGTAGAAAAGCCCTTGCTCGATCATTGGATAAACGGAGGGTTTTTTGTTTTTCAACGGGAGATTTTTAATTATATCGAAGACAATGATGTCTTGGAAAAAGAGGTGTTTACCCGCTTGGTCAAAAAAAGTGAGTTAATCGCCCATAAACATCACGGATTTTGGAAATGCATGGATACTTACAAAGATTGTCAGGAGCTCAATAATCTCTGGCAGGATAATAAGGCCAGTTGGGAGCATCGGAGAAGATAAAATGCAAAAAAAATTCTGGAAAGGAAAGACGGTTTTTGTCACCGGGGCCAATGGTTTTGTGGGGTCTTGGTTGGTAAAGACCTTGGTTGAATTTGATACGCGGGTTATCGTTTTGATTAAAGACAAAATCAGCGGTTCTCTGCTGTATGATAAAACGGTTTTCCCGCGGTTATATAAGGTGGTTAAAGGAAGCTTAACCGATTATGCAAGGCTGGAAAAGATTTTCAAACAGAATAAGATTGATGTCTGTTTTCATTTAGCTGCCCAGGCCATCGTAGGTAAGGCCAATCGTTCTCCAGTCCCGACCTTCCGGTCCAACATTATGGGAACCTGGAATCTTTTGGAGGCTGCCAGAATTCACAATGTGCCGCGAGCGGTGGTTGCCTCCAGCGACAAGGCTTATGGGGAACATGCCAAACTACCTTACCATGAGAATTTTTCTTTACAGGCTTTACATCCTTATGATGCCTCTAAAGCCTGCACCGATATCCTGGCCCGCACCTATGCCCATACTTATGGTTTAAATGTCGCGGTTACCAGATGCGCCAATATTTATGGCCCCGGAGATATGAATTTTTCCCGGATTATCCCCGATACTATCCAGGCGGTGCTAAAGAATGAAAATCCGATCATCAGAAGCGACGGCACACCGGTAAGAGACTATATTTACATAAAAGATGTAGTAAATGCCTATTTGACTCTGGCGGAAAAGGTGCATAAACCCGCAGTTTCCGGCCAGGCATTTAATTTCGGCACCGGCGGGCATATTAGCGTATTGAATTTAGTTAATAAAATATTGCGGTTAACGCAAAAATCTTATTTAAAACCGGAAATCTTAAGCAAAACCAAAATTAAAGGCGAGATAGACAAGCAGTACCTTTCGATATGTAAGGCCAAGAGATTATTGGGATGGAAACCTCATTATACTCTTGATGCTGGTTTAAAAGAGACTTTTGAGTGGTATGGTAATTATTTTAAGTAAACCAATCTTTTTTTATGGAGACAGGATGAAGAAAATCTTTTCTAACGTGATTAAAAATGTGTTTTTTTCATTAGCGGTGATTTTATTATTTTTTGGGGGCGCGGAGATACTGTCCAGGATTATTTTTAAATTTCCAGATATAAAAGTTACTGCTTTCATGGAGTTTGGGCAAACACAAGGTTTTTGCGTCAAGGATAAAATTCTAGGTTTTAGGCTAAAACCTAAAACGTCATTTGCCAGTTATAGCATTAATTCTTTGGGATTTCGAGGTAATAAGTTTACAATCAAAAAACCCAAGAATACCTATAGAATTTTCATTTTGGGCGGGTCAACTACCTTTGGTAGTAATGTAGAAAACAACGAAACCTACCCATTTATCCTTGAGAAACTGCTGAATTTATCTGTAGCAGATAAGAATTATCGCTTTGAGGTAATCAATGCCGGAGTGCCGGGCTATATCTCCCAGCACCATTTGATAAGATGTCAGGATGAATTTGATAGATATGCTCCGGACATGTATCTATATATGCTGGGTCCAAATGATTCTGCAGTGGCTTTTGAATTTTTGGAGGGAAGTTATAATCCCGAAAAGGCAAAGTTACTCTTAGTAAATAATCCAAATTTGATCAGTAACCTGCATCACCTTCTCTATAAGCGCTCCTCATTATATAGTAATTTATATATAAAATTTATGAGTAGTTCTAGAAAGAAAACCGAACAGAGAGATAGTTTAAAATCTACAGGCCAGAATTCTGAAGATAATTACCAGCGGGCAATAAAAACAATTGGTTTTGAGGATAATCTACGGGGGATAGTAAAAAACGCCAAGCTTAAGGGTATAGAAATCGGCGCTATAAGATATCCTTGGCGGGTCAATCCGAGGTTGTCAATAGAGGATAACTTTAAAATAACCATAGGTAAGAACGATGATTTTATTAGAAAATATGTAAAAATAATACCCTTAATTAATGATGCCTATGACAAAATAATTGCAGAATTTAATCTGACTTCATTTAGCCCTTTTGGATATTTCAGAAACGAAAGATTCTTGGATATTTATTCAGATAATTTACATCTTGCAAAAAAGGGTAATTATCTTATTGCCTTATGTATTTATGAAGGTTTATTGAAAAATCCGCCCAAAGGTTTTCCTAATATTAGCCACTTATCTAAAGAGAAGATGGAACAAGAAATGGGTGATTTAATAAACTTTCACGAATTGGGGCCTTGCGTAATAATTCAACAGTCTGCAAAAAGGTCGATTCAGAGTTCCATATTAGAAACGTATATGTCTAAAGAAATATTTGACCAAGAGCAGAAAATAGATTTTTATCATAGCGAATATAAAAAAGATTATATGCTGATAAGGTGTAAGTTGATTAAAAATGTTAGGCCTAGAATCTTTATTTTCCCCCGTTACGTTCCAGATGGGAAGAATAAGATTAGAGTTAGCTTGGCAGGAGAAGGAAAGAAGCCTATTCGACAATTGTTAGAGTTGTCAGATAGAAGCCTGTCGAAGCAATGGACTCCTATAGGCGTTCCCGTTGAGCTTAAAAATCTTCCTGAGCATCTGCCGAATAAATTTAATTTATTAATCGAAACAGAGGGAGATAATTGTCAGATTTTTTGTAAGGATGGAGAACCGATTTTCAGTAATCTTGATTTGCCATTTGATGTAGATTTAAGGATTCAATGAAGATACTTTTTCTAAATCACAATTTTGAAGGTTTCGGCACTTATTACCGATGTCTTAACTTAGCAAAATATCTGGCGAGAATGGATTGCCAGGTTAGCATAATCTGCGCCAGCCGGTATAATTTTGACTTAGGGATAAAGATAAAAAAGATAAATGATAATCTGAAGATTATTACCCTGCCCAGAATAAGAGCGCACAAGTATCATACCGGACACATATTAAGGGGCTTAATTGCTGCCTATCTTTCAATTATTAGCGATTTTGATATTTTTCACAGTTTTGCCGTAGCCCAGCCGGCAACTGCCATCCCCACTTTATTATATAAATCCATAAGAAGAAAACCAGTAGTGGTAGATTGGGATGATGATTGGACCATGGGCTTGGCAAAGTTCCATCCTTTACCGGTCCGCCTTGCAGTGGGATTTTTAGAAAGAAGCATCCCCAAGGCAGCCGATAAAATGACGGTAGTCAGTGATTACTTAATGGATAAGGCACAGAATTTTTATCCCCGCCAAGAAGACATTGTAAAAATCAGCAACGGGGCGGAGGTGGAGGCCATAAAACCTATGGACAGGCAAGAGGCGCGCCGCCATTTAGGGATTGATCCCCAAATCCCTATTTTGGTTGCCGTGGGCCATTCTTATATCGAAAACCGCAATATGCTGTTTGAAGTATTCTCAAAAGTTCAGTCAAAAAAACCGGATGCCAGATTGTATATCGTGGGCAATTCCGGAATTAGCCCCGAGGATATAAATGATTATCAGAAAAATTTTGGTGATAGCATAGTTTTTTCAGGTGAACAACCCTACCCAAAGATTCCATATTATTTGAACATGGCCGATGTTTTGGTTTTGCCGATGGGCGATACCGAACTGGAAAGGTCGCGCTGGCCGATTAGATTCGGAGATTATATGGCCTCGGGAAGAGCGATAGTCTCCAATGCCGTCGGAGAGGTGAAAAAGGTTTTGGAGGAAGATAAGTGCGGATTGTGTTCCCATCCTTCAGACCTGGATAGTTTTGCCCGGAATATCCTGAAAGTTCTAAATGACGATAGCCTTAAGCGGGAGCTGGGGGTAAGGGCCCGGCAGGCAGCGGAGAATAAGTATTCTTGGGAGGGTCTGGCCCAAAAATTAAAACAGTTGTACCTACAGCTTTTAACAGACAGGTAAGGGGATGAATTTAGAAGAATATTACCAGGATTATTGGCAAAAAAGATTGTCGCAAAATGACAGTTTAGGGCCCATTCGAGATTTTATCCCTGATTTTCTAAAACGGTTTTCCCAGTATGGTTCTATCTTAAATCAAGTTCCGGCAGGTTCCAAATTATTGGATTTAGGTTGCGGCCAGGGCAAGGTATCGGCTTTGTTTTTAAGATTCAAAGGCTGCCGGGTTACCGGTTTGGATATTTCTCAGAATGCTGTGGCTGAAGCTAAGGAAAAAGGCATAAATGCCACAAGGTTCGACCTTAATAGCGACGCGCTGCCTTTTGATAATAATAGTTTTGATTGTGTTACCATTATCGATGTCCTGGAACATGTTTTAAATCCTATAGCCCTCTTGGGTGAAGCGCGCCGGGTGCTGGTACCCGGAGGGAGGCTGATTGTTTCCGTCCCTAACTTTGCCCGTTGGGACAACCGTTTTCGGATGCTATTAGGCAAGCCGCAGGATATCTTGCATTGGAGAGGATACGGAGACGGCGTAGAGCATCTCCATTGGTTTACTAAAAGTAAGTTAATTGATTTTCTGCAAAAAGCAGGTTTTGAAAAAAATAGATTTGTAGCAGTGGGCTTACCCTTTGATTTTCTGTTTGGTTTAATAGGCTTGTCTAACCTGGCAAGGATACTGACTTCAGTAAGCATAAAAAAATAATCATGATAAATCCGTTATTAAAAAATGCCACCCAGAGGACGAAGGAGCATTTCTATCCTAATTATTACAGCAAATTATACCAACATATCAGACGTGAAGTTATCGGAAATCTAACTGGTATAAGGGTGTTGGAATTAGGATGCGGTAGCGGCTGGCTAGCCAGGGAGATGCAGAAAAGCGGTTTTAAAGTAGTGGCTTTTGATTATTCGGAAAAATCTCTTAAAGAAAGCCAATTTATTTATGCTTCGGAAAATCTGGATATCTCTCTTATCCGCGGGGACGGGAGGGATTTGCCTTTTAAGGATAATAGCTTTGATTCGGTATCCATGCTAGGGGTTTTGGAACATATCGTTCCGCCAGAGGCATCTTTAAAGGAAATCTATCGGGTAATGAATAAGGGCGGAGTTTTTTGCGTGAGCGTTCCCAATACCTTTACCTACGGAGTCATTTACGACCGGATAGTCTCGCCGGTATTTAATCTAACCCCGCTGGGATACGACAATGTTTTAAACCGCCATTTCTCCAAAATCGGATTGAAAAGGACGCATGAACCATCCGACGACCATAGTGTTCAATTCACGGCAAATTCATTCCGCAGATTATTGGAGGGCACGTCTTTTCGCATAATTAAATTTACAAATTATGACGTTTTTTCTTCTTATGCCGCCAGTTTATTTTGCGGTTTATTAAGAATTAATCGTAAGCTTATTAATCCGCTGGAAGAGATTGATATTAAACTTGCCCGTAAGCTGCCGTTTTGGATGGGCACGGGTTGGCTGGCTATATGCCGGAAAGAATAACGATGAAGATTTTAGTAATCGGTAATGGCCATTCGCTTATAGATATCCAGAAAGCCAAGGAAAGGGCCCGTAGCGGGGGCGAGACCAAGTTAGTCAACAATTTGAAGACCTGGTCTTTATTAGGAGCTGATATTTGGATACTGTGTCCCGGTATTACCAGAGAGATTTTTGGCTACGCAGGAGTAAAGGCAAACTTCATCACCTTGCCCCAGACTTACGATAAGTCGGTTTTCGGGCTTTTAGCTACCTTTGTAAAAAGAACCCTAAAGAGCTGTAGGACAAAAATTCCTCGGGACTTTGAGATAATATATTCCAGTTCGGAGTTTCTCTTTGATCTGATCCCGGCAATAATTGCCAAGAAGAAAAACCCTAACTCTAAATTGGTGGCTTGTTTATATTTGGTTGCCCCTCATCCTTTGAAGGGTTACGAAAAGGTACTGACCAAAGGTTTTAGTTTTCCGTCCCTTAAAAATACTATTTTCTATTATTGTCAGAAAATCAGCATATTCTTATTGCGTAAATATGCGGATAAGGTATTGGTGTTTAACGAGCTTGATAAGTATTACTTGGTTAAAAGAGGCATCACCCCAGATAAGGTAGAAGTAGTAAGCGGGGGAGTAGATTTAAAATTTATTAATGGGATAAAGGAGCAGGATAAGATATATGAAGCTGCTTTCCTGGGCAGGTTGCAGCCTCAGAAAGGGATTTTCGATTTAATAGAGATATGGAAAATAGTCTGCAGTAAAAAACCGAGTGCCCGCCTGGCATTGATTGGCGGCGGCGCAAAGGAAACCTTTGCAGAGCTGGACAAAAGAATTAAACAATGCGGTCTTGATAAGAATGTCGATGTCTTGGGTTTTTTAGAAGGAGAGGAAATATTTAAGAAATTGAAATCCAGTAGGATATTTTTGTGTCCTTCAAAATACGAGAGCTGGGGCATGGTGGTGGCTGAGGCCATGGCCTGCGGACTGCCGGTAGTAAGTTATGATTTACCGGTATTTAGAACCATTTTTCCAGAGGGGAGGCTTTTTTGCCCGGTTTCAGATATAAGGTCTTTTGCCAGGTTGGCCGAGAGGTTGTTAGAAGACGGGGATCTTTATGATAGATTAAGCCACCAGGCCAAGGAATTGGCATCCGCCTTTGACTGGGAGAATATAGCCAGAAAGGAATATGAAGATTTAAAGAGGCTGGTCGGAGCCGGTACTCTGGAAAATCAACTGGGAAGGCAGAAGATTTTGTTAGTTAGTCATATTTCGGATTTAAGCGGACCGACGGAGATGCTGGAAGACTTTTTAAAGCCAAGGGTTAGTCGGTTGGCAGCCATCTACAATCCCTTAGAATACTGCACCCATGCCCAGAGACAGGTTTATGATTTTCGAGGCGGTAAGTTGGCCACTTATTATATTCCCACTAATGTCAAAATAAATCCTCTGGTTTGTTGGTTCATCGATATAGTTTTAATATTTTATTACTCTTTTAGGTTGCATAAAAAATATGATTTATATATTGGCTGCAATGGATTTAATGCTTTTCTGGGAATAATATTAAAACGTCTGGGGAGGGTAAAAAAGGTTATTTTCTATACCATAGACTGGGTGGAGAATCGCTTCCCTTATAAATTATTGAATTTAATCTATCACGCCTTAGACAGATTTTGTGTAAAGAATGCCGACTCTGTCTGGAATATCTCGGGTAAGATTGTTGAGTTGAGAAAAAAGCAGGGATTGGTGGATAAAAAAAATATTCTTGTACCCGTAGGAATAAATCTAAAAGAGATAAGGTTGCCCGAGGCAAAGGAAGTAGCGCATAATAAATTAGTATTCATAGGGGCATTGGAGAGAAGCAAGGGGATCGATTTGGTTATCGACGCCTGGGGAGAGATACTAAACAAATTTCCCCAAGCGGAATTAATGATAATCGGTAAAACCCCCACCGGAGCCGGCATTGTTCCTTACGAGGAAAAATTGTCCAAGATGAAGAATGTTAAATTGTTGGGGGTTATGTCCCGCCATGAGCTTATCAAGAGGATTGCGAGTTTTGGGGTAGGTTTAGCGCCTTATTCTCCAAATGGTGTCAATATTTCCAGATTTGCCGACCCTAGCCGGGTAAAGGATTACCTGGCCGCAGGGTTACCCGTAATAATCACCCGGGTTCCCGAGATTGCCTCAGAGATTGAGGCAGAAGGCGCTGGGGTGGTGGTTGATTATACCAGGGAAGGCTTAATCCAGGCAATAGCCAAAATTATTAAACAAGAGCCGGATTTCATAAGATACCGCGAAAATGCTATAAAATTAGCCCGGCGTTATGACTACGAGGCTATTTTCGGCAAGGCCATAAATCTTAGTTTGGGAAACATATAAATAGTTCCGTTTTGGGCTGAAAAGTGGTAAAATATAGAGTTTATAATTGGAACCTAAGCCTAATATTTGTCATTATTTATATCAAATAAAGGGAGTGCTTTAGGATGAAAAAGAAGGTAGTGGTTACTGGCGGTGCCGGGTTTATCGGTTCCCATCTTGTAGGTGCTTTGTTGGAACGGGATTGTCAGGTGGTGGTTTTGGATGATCTTTCTACCGGCCGCTTAGATAACCTAAATAAAGCAAAGGAGGGTCCTGATTTTTCCTTTGTAAAAGTGGATATCAGTAATCTGGGAGAGATAGCCGAGCATTTTAAGGGCGCGGAATGGGTTTTTCATGTAGCTGCCTTGGCAGATATCGTTCCTTCCATAGTTGAGCCGTACAAATATCATAAGGCCAATGTGGATGGAACCATGGCGGTATTGGAGGCGTCTCGTTTAAATGGGGTAAAAAAGTTTATCTATACCGCTTCATCATCCTGTTATGGCGTTCCCGATAAGTATCCCACGGATGAGCAGGCCGAAATCGCACCCCAATATCCTTACGCCTTTACCAAATATATCGGGGAGCTTTACGCCTTTTCCTGGTCCAAGGTTTATAAATTACCGGTAATTTCCTTAAGGCTTTTTAATGTTTACGGCCCACGGGCAAGAACTTCCGGGACTTACGGGGCGGTAATGGGAGTGTTCTTGGCGCAAAAATTGGCCGGCAAGCCTTTTACCGTAGTAGGTGACGGAAAGCAAACCAGGGATTTTATCTATGTTTCCGACGTGGTAGAGGCCTTTATCAGAGCGGCATCTTCAAAAGTCGAGAATGAAATTTTTAATGTAGGTTCCGGCAACCCCCAAAGCGTAAATAGGCTGGTAGAGATTTTAGGAGGCGAGAAGATTTATATCCCCAAGAGGCCGGGAGAGCCTGACTGCACCTGGGCAGATATCTCCAAGATAAAGAAGATGTTAGGCTGGCAGCCAAAGGTTTCTTTTGAACAAGGGGTAGGCAAGGTTCTGGAGAATATAGATTATTGGAAAAACGCTCCGGTTTGGACACCGGAGAAAATAAAAGAGGCCACTTCGGAGTGGTTTAAATACCTATCTTAAAAAGTCTATGAAAAGAGATACCTATTCAAAAATTAAAACCATTAATGAGCTGGCAAGAATATTAAATGACTTAAGAAGGAAGGGTAAAAAGATAGCCCTTTGTCACGGGGTGTTTGATTTGCTACATCCGGGCCACGTAAAGCATTTTGAGGCAGCCAAAAGGAAGGGCGACATCCTGGTGGTTACCATTACCCAGGATGAATATGTTAACAAGGGGCCGGGAAGACCCATATTCAATCAGTATTTACGCGCAGAGAATGTTGCAGCCATAGAATGCGTGGACTTTGTAGCCATTAACGAATGGCCGACTGCCGTGGAAACCATTAAGAAGTTAAAGCCCCATTTCTACATTAAGGGAAACGAGTATTCAAAAAAGGAAGAGGATATAACCGGCAAGATTTATGAAGAGGAAGAGGCCATTAGGTCAGTGGGCGGGGTAATCGATTTTACCGACGAGATAGCCTTTAGTTCCACCGCGCTTATCAATACCTTTCTGGCTCCTTATCCCGAAGAGGCCAAAGGTTTCTTTGCCAAATTCAAAAAGCGTCATCCCGCCAATGATATAATCCGCGTCCTTAGGGAAATAAACAAGGTTAAGGTGCTGGTTATCGGGGATGTAATTATAGATGAGTACCATTACTGTGTTGGGATGGGTAAATCCCAGAAGGACAATATCATTGCCACAAAATTCTTGAGTGAGGAAATCTTCGCTGGTGGCGTATTGGGGGCGGTAAATCATCTGGCTGGTTTTTGTAATAATATCACCTTGGTAAGCTGCATTGGTTTAAAAAATGATTACAAGAATTTTATTACCGGCCATATTAAACCAAATGTCAAAACCAATTTCTATTATCGTAAGGATGCGCCAACGGTAATTAAACGTAGATTTGTGGATCCTAACTTTTTAACTAAACTATTTGAGATTTGTTATTTAGAGGATACCAATACCCTGCCGGTTGCTTTGGAAAATCAGATCTGCGGTTATCTCAATAAGAATCTTAAGAAATTTGATATGGTTTTAGTGGCTGATTTTGGACATGGTTTAATCACGCCTAAAATAGTTAATGTCCTTTGCAAAAAATCCAAATTCTTGGCGGCGAATGTCCAGACCAATAGCGCCAATATCGGTTTCAATTTGGTCACCAAATTACCCCGGGCAGATTATATTTGTATAGATGAGCCCGAGTTAAGGCTGGCCTGTCACGACCGTTTCTCAAATTTAGAGGAATTAGTTCTGGATATAAGCAAGAAGCTGCAGTGTAAGAAAATAATCATCACCCGCGGCCATCGCGGCTCATTAGCCTATTCTAAAAAGGAAGGCTTTGCCAATATCCCCATATTTTCTAAAGAGGTGGTGGATAGAATTGGCGCCGGTGATGCCTATTTCTCTATAACCTCACCCTGCGTATTTAAGAATAACCCTATGGAGGTAGTGGGTTTTATCGGTAATGCAGTCGGGGCCCTGAAGGTCTTGATTGTGGGTAATCGTTCGTCTGTTGAACCAGTTCCGTTATTCAAATACATAACCACCCTACTAAAATGAAAAAAATAACCTATTTTGCAGAGTTGAGTAAGCTTTTCCCGCAAATTGAAGCGGTAGATAAAAATAACCGCAGCATTGCCTTGGAAGCGGCCATAACTAGGTCCATTCAGCTAATCCTTGCGCAGTATAAGAAGGGTAATAAGCTCATCTTCATCGGCAATGGCGGAAGCGCCTCTATCGCCAGTCACTTTGCCATAGATTTTCTCAAGAACGCGCGGATTCCGGCTCTGGCATTTAACGATGCCAGTTTTCTAACCTGCCTGAGTAATGATTTGGGTTATGAGCAGGTTTTTGCCAAACCCATTGAGATGCTGGCTAAAAAAGGGGACATCCTGGTTGCGATAAGTAGCTCGGGCAAATCCAAAAACATTTTAGAGGCAACCAGAATGGCAAAAAAGAAGGGTTGCCTCGTTATCACCCTTTCTGGTTTTAACTCCAGCAATCCTTTGAGGAAATTAGGCGATCTAAATTTCTACGTGCCTTCTAATTCCTATGGCTATGTAGAGACTATCCATGCGGCTATTTGTCACTGTATAGTTGATACCATAATCAATAAAAAATCTCATGGATAAATATCGAATCGATAGCCACAAATTGATGTATCACGTAGACCGGGTGGATGATTGGATGGAAGGTAAAAACATTTACCCCATTTATATGGAGATAGCTCCTTCCGGTAGCTGCAATCATCGCTGCACCTACTGCGCCCTGGATTTTATGGAATATCAGCCTCGATTCTTGGAAACCAAACTTTTGAAAAAGAGAATCGCGGAATTGGGAAGGCTGGGAGTAAAAAGCATTCTTTACGCCGGAGAAGGCGAGCCGTTGTTACATAAGGATATGGCAGGAATAGCGAATCATACCCGTAGAGCGGGAATTGATGTTGCCATGGCCACCAACGGGGTTTTTCTAAAAAATGAATTCGTGGATAAGGCCCTGGGCAGCATTACCTGGATTAGAATCAGTATTAATGGCGCCACCAAAGAAACCTATTCCAAAATCCATCGCTGCAATCCCGCTGACTTTGATAAGGTTATCCAGAACCTCAGATATGCGGCAAAGGTAACAAGAGAGAAAAAATTTAAATGCACCTTAGGCGTGCAGCTTTTGCTACTGCCGGAGAATTGGCACGAAGCGGTTCCTTTGGCGCGCTTGGCTAAAAATATAGGCATGGATTATCTGGTGATAAAACCATATTCACAACACCCTTTTAGCATTACCACCAAATATAAAAACATAAAATACGGCCGGTATCTTCCTCTGGCTAAAGAGCTCGAGAAATTTAACGATAAGAATTTTAATGTAATCTTCCGGCTGCATACCATGCAAAAATGGGATGAAGCAAAGCACCCTTATAGGCATTGCCTGGCCCTGCCATTCTGGGCCTATATAGATTCCTGTGGAAATGTCTGGGGTTGCAGCGTCTATCTTAGCGACGAGCGTTTTAATTTCGGAAACATATATGAACATACCTTTAAAGAAATCTGGGAGGGTAAAAAGAGGCTTGAATTAACCCGCTGGGCCAAGGAAAAGATGGATACCGGCCAATGCCGGGTAAACTGCCGGATGGATGAGATAAACCGTTATCTCTGGGAGCTAAAAAATCCTCCAGCCCACGTCAATTTTATTTAGATTATGAAAAAATATTTAACCGATACCAAAACCCTTAAACAGATTTACTATTATCTAACCAAGATTAGGAGGTTTGAAGAGAAGATAATTGAACTCTATCCCAAACAGGAAATCCGCTGCCCGGTGCATCTTTATATCGGTCAGGAGGCAATTGCCGTAGGCGTCTGCCTAAACCTAAGAAAAGAAGATTATCTTTTTAGCAATCACCGCAACCATGGACATTTGATTGCCAAGGGGGCGGATATAAAACCGCTTTTTGCCGAGCTCTACGGCAGGATTACCGGTTGTTGCGAAGGCAAAGGTGGCTCAATGCATATGGTTTCCGTGGAGCATTCCGTTATGGGCACCTCGGCGATTGTGGGTGGTAGCATACCTATAGCCGTTGGCGTAGCCTTGGCCTTCAGGATGAAAAATGAAAAAAAGGTTGCGGTGGTATTTTTTGGCGATGGGGCAGTAGATGAAGGGGTTTTCTATGAAAGCCTTAACTTCGCCGCCTTAAAAAAGTTGCCCGTGGTTTTTGTTTGTGAAAATAATTTTTATGCCACCAATTCTCCGCAGAAAAACCGTCAGGTAAATCCCGATATCTACAAAATAGCCGATTTTTTCCGTATGCCGGGTATTTGTGTGGACGGAAACGACGTATTTGCAGTGAATAAGGCCGCAAAGGGATTAATAGAAAAGGCCAGAAAGGGCAGGGGCCCGTCTTTGCTTGAGGCCAGAACCTATCGCTGGAAAACCCACGTTGGCCCGGAAACGGACATTGAAAAAGGCTTCAGGGATAAGGGAGAGGTAGAGGAGTGGATGAAGAAAGACCCCCTGAAGAAATTTAAAAGCACCATCCTAAAAAATAAATTACTCAAGAATGAAGATTTGAAACAAATGGAAGAGGGTATTGATAGAGAGATTGATCAGGCCCTGGATTTTGCTTTGCATAGCCACTGTCCGACCGAGGGGGATTTATACAAAGGAGTTTATTAATTATGTCTTGGGATAAGGTGCCCATAGATTTATCCAATATCAGGGTTTCTGGTGGAGAGGCAGATTCCAAAGATAAGCGCCTGCTTAGCTATCGTGAGGCCATCCGTGAAGCCACCTATTTAGCCTTAAAAAGGGATGCGCGGGTTTTTGTGTTTGGAGAAGGCGTGGATGATCCGGGCGGGGTTTTTGGCACCACCATTAATTTGCATAAGGAATTCGGCGGCAAGAGAGTTTTTGATACCCCGCTATGCGAAAATGGCTTAACCGGTTTTGCTATTGGTGCTTCCCTGGGAGGGTTAAAGCCGATTCTGGTGCATATGCGCACGGATTTTATGTTGCTTACTATGGATCAGCTGATAAATCATGCCGCCAAGTGGAAATATATGTCTGGAAATAAAGTCTCGGTCTCAATGGTGGTGCGAGCCATCATCGGTGGAGGCTGGGGTTCGGCAGCCCAACATTCTCAGCCCATTCAGAGCCTATTTACCCACGTGCCCGGACTTAAGGTAGTAATGCCTGCCACTGCCTACGATGCCAAAGGATTGCTTTTAGCCAGCATCAATGATAATTCTCCGGTGATTTTTATCGAGCATCGCTGGTTATATGACCAAAGAGAGGCGGTCCCGGAAGAGGCCTATCTTGTGCCCTTAGGTAAAGGCGTAATAAAAAAAGAGGGTAAGGATTTAACCATTATTGCCAGTTCGTTTATGGTGGTTTTGGCTATGGAGGCAGCCGAGGTACTGGCGAAGGAAGGAATAGATATTGAAATAATTGATTTACGCACCATCAAGCCATTGGACTATGACTTGATGCTAAAGTCGGTAAAAAAGACCCATCGGGCGCTTATTTTGGATTTTGGTTATAAATTTTGCGGTATCAGCTCCGAAATTTCTTCTTTTCTGATGGAAAAGGCCTTTACCGATTTAAAATCACCGGTCGTAAGGTTGACCTTGCCGGATACGCCAACACCCTGCAGTTATGTGCTTGAAAAGGCTTATTATCCCAATGTGGAGCAAATTATTCTTCAGATTAAGAAACTAATTAAATAAAAGGTGGCAGCAATCAGTAATTTATTCATAACCATTATTATGCCGGCGCTTAATGAAGAGGCAAGCATCTCGGCGGCGATTGACGATACCCTAACTGCCTTTAAAGGATTAGACCTAAAGGGCGAGGTGGTAGTTATCAATGACGGCAGTACCGATTCCACGCCCGGAATCGTAAAACAAAAGATGCAGGATAGCCCTCAACTGATTCGGATGGTTAATCACGATAAGCCAATGGGGGTGGGGGCATCTTTCTGGGATGGGGTTGATGCGGCTGGCGGCAATATAATTTGCATGCTTCCCGGAGATAACGAAATTGAGCCGCAGGAGATTTTGCAGTATCTGCCACTTTTGGATGGCGTGGACATGGTGGTTCCCTTTACCTTTAATAAAGAGGTGCGCACGCGGTTCAGAAACATCCTGTCGGCCGTATATCTTTTTATTATCAACAGCACTTTTCGGACCTCTTTTAATTATACCAACGGAACCATTATGTATCGCAAGTCGTTATTAAAAGAGCTAGACTGCCGCAACAGCAGTTTCTTTTTTCAAACGGATATTTTGATGAGATTGACCAAGCGCGGATATCTTTTTGCTGAGGTACCATACCGCCTGAGAGCAAGGGTCGGAGGAAAAACCAAGGCCATTACCTGGCGCTCTTTTTGTAAGGTGGCAAACGGATATTTTAAATTGATAAAGACTATTTATTTTAAAAAGGAAGATAAGAAAGGTTTCAATGTCAACTCCGCAACATTCCAGCGTTATAAATAAAGAAAAAATGGGTGAAAAAAAGGAATTAATTCTAGATAGCCATAAGCTCTTTTGGCACAAGGAAAGGGTGGAGGCCTGGTTAAGAGGGGAGAGGATTGCTCCTATCACTATAGACTGCTCTTTAACCAGAAGATGTACCTACCGCTGCGTCTACTGTTACGGTCAGCTGCAGGCCAATGACGAAAAGCAGATGACCAAAGACGTGATTTTCAGATTTCTCGACGATGCTGCCCAGATTGGTGTAAAGGCGATAAGTTTTGTCAGCGACGGAGAAAGTACCTGTTCGCCGCATCTTTATGATGCCATTATCCGAGGCAAGGCCAATGGTTTGGATATGGCTTTGGGTACTAATGGTTATTTGTTGAAGGATGAGAGGCTGGAAGAGATTCTGCCCTGCTTAACCTATCTGCGGTTTAATATCTCCGCCGCCACCCCCGAGGAATATTCCAAGATTATGGGGTGTAAACCGGAATACTTCCAAAAGGTGTGCAATACCATCAAAAAATGCGTGCAGATAAAAAAGGAAAAGCAACTTCCTGTGACCCTGGGTTTGCAAATGGTATTGATTCCTATGTTCGCCAATCAGATTATCCCCTGCGCCAAACTCGGAAAGGAGCTGGGGGTTGATTACACCGTCATAAAACATTGCAGTGATGACGAGCATGGGAGTTTAGGCATTGATTATTCCAAATATTTTGATTTGGTGAAACTGCTTAAGGAGGCCGAGTCTTTATCGGATGAAAACTATTTGGTGAGGGCGAAATGGTCTAAAATCTTAAGCGGCGGCAAGCGCCATTACTGCCAGTGTTACGGCCCGCCTTTTATAATGCAGTTTTCCGGCTCGGGGTTGGTTGCTCCCTGCGGAATGCTTTTTAATGAGAAGTATAAAAAGTATCACATCGGCAATATAGTAGACACTTCTTTTAAGAAATTATGGCAAGGCAAGCGTTATTGGGAGGTGGTGAACCTTATTGCCTCCGATAAATTTGATGCCCGGACGATGTGCGGAACCTTGTGTTTGCAGCACAAGGTGAATGAGTTTCTCTGGAGCTTGAAGCAAGGAAAGATTACCCTGGAACAACCTATGGGGAATCCTCCTTTACATATAAATTTTGTTTAATTTTTCCTGACACTTATAAAATGTACTTCGAGGCAGATTTTTTTATTTTTAAGGAAACCTCCATCGGTAAAATCTTCTAAATAAAAAACTAATAAATGAAGAAAACTGAAACCCCCTTCGTTAAATATGTCACTAATTTTACTCCTTGGCTGATCTTTGGTTTAATTATTATTTTGGGGATAGGTCTTAGAGTTTCCCATTACACCTCCAAGGCAATGTGGGGGGATGAATTCTTTGTCCTTATAGTTGCTAAGCGAAGCTTTTTGGGAATAGTGCAGACGCTGCATTGCAACATTCACCAGCCCCTTTATTATTTAGTAGTCAAGATACTATCTTACTTCTCCCGGTCGGATGCAGTTAGAAAGCTGCCATCGCTTATTTCTGCCATAGCTACCTTGATTGTATTCTTTCCCATAGTCAAGAGACTTGCCGACACCAAGGTGGCCTTGGTCGCTACTCTTTTATTGGCATGCAATACCGAACACATCCGTTATTCCCAGATGCTGAGGATGTATACCATGGTTACCTTGTTTTCTCTGCTCAGCACGTATTACCTATATCGTTTCTTGGAGACCAAAGGCGATAGAAAGGCTATGTGGCTATATATCGTATCTATGGCTCTCGCGTTTCATACACATATTAACTCGGCCTTTGTCTTTATCTTTCAGATGTTATATTTAGTCTATGTTAGTATAGAGGGATTTCTGATTAGGGCTTACAATCAACTGAAGGACCCGCTAGCCAAGAATAAATTCGAAGGTTTATACTTTTTGTCATTTTCCGTCTTTGCCCTGGTTTTGTTTCTGGGTAATTTAATCCTGTTGAGACATATCTCACCTACGGGAGTAGCTACCTCCAGAGGATTTGTTTTTGTTTCTGCGGTATTACTGTTTTTAGGAGGCTCTGGCGTAGCCTCACTTTTATCCATACGTTTCTTCTATAAAGAAAAACTTTTAAAACCCTTTATCGATTTACCTTTGGTTAAAAAGGGCATCTTGATGGCACTATTGCTGGTAGCAGTTTGTCCTATTTTCATCTATTGTCTGTCGGGCTCGCTATTGTTCTATTTTCCCCATCACCGCAAATCTCCTATTCAGACCTGGAGCCCTTTAGGCATGAGTGAACTGGTGCATAATTTCCAGTTTATTCTAAGCGGTCAGGCTCCGGGATACATCTTAAAAAAATTCCCACGAGAGGTATTCTACCGAGCCTTTTTATTTCCCTTGGGGATATTTTTGGCCTTCTTAAAAGGGAAAAGGTGGATAATTTTGTTTGCACTATACAGCCTTTCCTTTTATATCTATATCTTTATGGTTGGGTACAGCAAGATAAGTATTTCTTTGGGCACTCGCCATTTTCTCCTTACCTTACCGGCAATAATTATGTTCGTGGCCATAGGTCTGGTGTGGGGCTTGGAATATGTTTGGAATATTTTTGCCAAAATCATTGCCTTTTTGTCTAGGATAACCAGATTGAGTAATCTGATAAAGATTTCCGCTACTCACAAAAAAATTACAAACAAGTTATTGTGCAATATTTTTGTAATTGTATTTGTCGTGGGTTTTTTTATACAGGATACGCCTGCTATCTTGACCGATATACGTTGGTGGCATGAGCAAAAGTGGGAAGACTGGCATACTTTTGGTAAGTTTTTAAATACCAACCTTAAACCTGGTACGTTAATTTTCTTCCGAGACCATCTTGCTCAGTACAACGCCTCAGTTAATACTGATGCTAGGACTGAAGATCTGATATTTCATTCTAAGAATTCTGCTTTGGATAAAAGGGTGGTTTGGCAGGTTATCTCCTATGATGATAAGTTGGTAAAACAGCTGATTCAGCAGGGGTTTAAATCAGTATTAACCATCTCGCCGGGAGAGACCCATATTCTAGAAAAGACCTTGGAGGTTAAATCTCCTATTCTCATCACCAAAACTAAGAATGGGATATGGGAATTTAATTCGGATTTTAACTTTCATGACTATAGCTTTGTTAGTTATTTTGATAGTATAGAAAGAATAAGTTTAAGGACAAATTATTACGCTCCCGCCTGTTTAGCACCTACCGACTGCAATGAAATTTGCAGTATTACCTATCGTTTTAAGGTTAAGGATAAGGTCAAAGTTAATTACTTCATAGTAATGCTAGATTTTGTATTAATTGACGCTAGTTCCGCTAAATTAAAGTTTAGCTTAAACAATAAAGATTTTATTGATATTGCTTCTATTGTTAAAAGTGGCAATTATCGATTTGATATTACCCCACAAATCCAGGGAACAGATTCGTTCTACGTAAGATGTGAACTATTTGCCAAAAGATTGCCTATTCATGTGCTTGATGGTATAGATTCAGTTTTTTTAACCCGTATTGGTTTTAAGGCTTTAGTGAGGTAGATTTAATGAAGATTTTATTAGTCATTCCACCATCCCCAGGCCATCGCAAAATCATGAGGATGATAGATTGCAGCCATGAGGCCAAGGCCAATTATTTGTGGCAGCCCAATGACTTTATGATTATCACTTCTTTATTAACAACGGAAGATGAAGTTTTCTTTATTGATGGAACTGCCGATGCCCTTCCGGAAGAAGTTTTTCTTAACAGCCTTAAAGGCACAGCAGGAGATATGCTTTTCTTCGCCTTGTCAAGCGCCAGCTGGGAATCCGATTACTATTTTTTTAAAAAAGTTAAGCAATTATTCCCGGATATCCCTACCTATGTTTTAGGCGATATATTTCTGGAAAAGGAATACCAAACATTTATCCTAAAAGAATGCGACGGGATAATTTTCTATCCGTATCTACTTGATTTGGAAAAAATGCGTCAAGTAAAAGCAGGGGCAGGCGAAAATCCGCTTCCCGGAGTGTGTACCCAAAAATATCCCGAAGTCTTGTTTAAAGACAAAAGGGTAACCTACATAAAAAACGGATATCCGCGCCATGAGGTTTTCTTAAAGCGGGGTTATCTTTTTCCCTTTGCCAAACATTTTAAATTTTCTACCGTAACTACCATGTGGGGTTGTCCGTTTTCCTGTTCCTATTGCACCGACTCTAAATTTGCTCCTTTTGTCCGTTCCTACGAGGATGTCTTAAAAGAATTAGAGTGTCTATCCGGTCTCGGCGTAAAGGAAATCTTTTTTGCCGATAAGGCCTTTAGTTTTCCCTATAAAAACAGTTTTCCGCTGTTAAAAGGGATGGCCGGAAGATTTAAGTTTTCCTGGAGTTGTTATTTTCAGCCGGCGTTATATGATTCTCAACTTCTGGAATTGATGCATGCCGCCGGTTGTCATACCATAATCATTGGCATAGATTCCGCAAACCACCCTTCCTTGGGACAATATCACCGCCGGGTTACCGACAATAACATCAATGATGTGATAGCCAAGGCCAATCAATTAAATATGAATATCTGCGCTGATTTTATTTTAGGCCTGGAACATGAGACCGAAGAGGATATTATTAAAACTCTGAAGTATGCTCTGACCTTGCCCATAGATTTTGCCTCGTTTAATATCGCCGCCCCCTTACCGGGTTCACATATCAGAAAAAAAGCGGTTGAAGAGGGAAAGCTTAAATTCGGACAGGAAGGCTTTGATACCTTTGGCCGGGGAGGTATTTTAGAAAATGAGAATATCAGCATGGAAAGGCTGAAGGCACTAAGAAGAAAGGGGACCGTGGAATTTTACCTGCGGCCTGCCTATTTATGGCGCAGGTTAAGAAGGACCTCTTCAGGGGAACACTTTATGGTTCAATTTACCATGATGCTATCGATGTTCGGTAAAAATGTTACTTAAGGCTGGTTAGGCGATGGAAGTTTTATTGAAAAAAATGCGTTTGGTTTTCAAATTTTCGGTTGCCGCAACTCCTTGGTTACTTTTCGGAATTATTATTGTTTTGGGGATTATATTCCGGTTTTCCCACTACACCTCTAAGCCGATGTGGGGTGATGAAAATCAGGTTTTGATAGTAATGCAGAGAGGTTATCTCGACATCATCAGGACTATGCGTTACGATATTCATCAGCCACTCTATTATATTGTCGTTAAGTTTTTATCCGTTTTTTCGCGTGCCGATGCAGTTAGAAAATTACCTTCGCTTTTATCCGCCATTGCCACCCTGGTTGTATTCTTTCCTATTGTCCGTAGACTAACCGACACCAAGGTAGCCTTGGTGGCCACGCTTCTATTGGTCTGCAATACCGAACACATCCGCTATTCCCAGATGCTGAGGATGTATACCATGGTCACCTTGTTTTCTCTACTCAGCACGTATTACCTATATCGTTTCTTGGAGACCAAAGGCGATAAAAAGGCTATGTGGCTATATGTTATCACTACTGCCTTGGCATTCCATACCCATATTACCTCAGCCTTTGTATTTATCTTTCAGATGTTGTATCTGGCCTATGTTGGAATAGAGGGATTCCTAATTAATTTCCTTAACCGGTTAAAATATTCATTAGTTAAAAATAAATTTAATGGACCATATTTTTTGTTATTCTTGATTTCTGCCTTAGTTTTATTGGTGGGTAACTCAGTTTTCCTAAAGCATCTCTCTCCGACAGGGATGGCTACCTCAAGGAGATATGTATTTATTTCCGCCATGTTGATATTTTCGGGTGGTTCTGCCATAGCCTCGCTTTTATCTATCCGTTTTTTTTATAAAGAAAAGCCTTTAAAGCCCTTTATCGATTTACCTTTGGTTAAAAAGGGCATCTTGATGGCACTATTGCTGGTAGCAGTTTGTCCCATTTTCATCTATTGTCTGTCGGGATCTTTTTCTTTTTATGCTCAACGGAAATCACCTATCCAGAGCTGGAATCCCTTGAGTCTAAGCGATCTGGTACATAATTTTCAATTCATTTTGAGCGGACAGGCTCCCGGCCGCGTTCTAGGATTTCCCCGGGAGATACTCTATCGAGCTATATTATTGCCCCTGGGCATTCTCTTGGCTTTTTTGAGAGGAAAGAGATGGACCGTTTTATTCGTTCTATATAGCCTTTCTATTTATGTTTATATCTTTATGGTGGGGTATAGTAGGGACAGTATATCCCTGGGTGACCGTCATTTTCTGCTTACCTTACCGGCTATTATCATATTCGTTTCTATTGGTTTAGTATGGGGGCTAGAGACTATTTTTACTCTCATGGTAAGATTTGTCGGTTTTTTATTACAGTTAACCAGATTAAACCGGTTGATGCGTTTTTTGCCATCCTATAGGCACTTTGTTGCTAAGATAGCAGTTAATATCCTGATAATTGTTTTTACCGCATTTTTCTTTTTCGAGGATGCACCCGCAATTGCTACTGATATCCGCTGGTGGTATGAGCAAAAATTGGAAGACTGGCACAGCTTTGGTAGATTCTTAAATGCTAACTTAAAACCCGGGACCTTAATATTTTTTACCGACCAGCTTTTTGAATATCATGTCTGTTTCAACTCAAATGCCCGGATAGAAGATATGATTCTTCATACCAGAAATTCTACCAAAGATAAACGTTTAATCTGGCAAGGGGTTGCCTATAACGAGAAAATTACTCAAGAATTAATTAGGCAAGGATTTAAGGATATTCTAACCATTGCTCCGGGGGAGTCCCACCTTCTGGAAAAAGAGTTTAAGGTCCATACACCGTTGCTTATTACGGGGAATAAGGCGGGAATTTGGGAATTTAATGTAGGTTTCAGCAATTACGATTTTATCTGTTATTTCGATAGTATAGAAAATCTGGGGGTAAGAGGCTACGGCGAGTCCCTCTTTCCTACCGTAAGCAATGAAGTTGGTAGTCTTACCTACCATTTTAAGGTTAAAGACAAGGTCAGGCTCAATTCTTTTGTAGTGTCTCCCCATTTCAGCGTAGCCGATGCCAGCTATGCAAAAGTAAAAGTCAGTCTGAATGGCAAGGATTTTAAAGAGGTGGCCTTCATTGACAAAAACGGCTCCTGTCAACTCGATGTCTTTCCTCAGATTAAGGACGCTAATTCATTTTATATAAGGTTTGAATTATTTGCCAAAAGAATACCCAAATATCTTTTTGATGCGATGGATGCGGTTTCTTTAAATAGGATAGATTTTAAAGCAACGCTCAGGTAATATGAAAAAAGATGTTATTTTGGTTTATGCAGGTAAGCCTGGAATGCCTAATCCTGAGCTTCCTCTGTCTATTATTTATCTGGGATGGGCTCTGCAGAAGAGTGGATACAATCCAAAACTTCTGGATATGCGGGTTAGCCCCTACGATAAAGTTGATTTTTCAAAAGCACTTTGTGTAGGAATAAGCGTTACCACTAATACGGTTTCGTACGCATTAGATATTGCCAAGCATGTCAGAAAAATAGATGCTTCTTTGCCTATCATCTGGGGAGGAGTCCATCCCTCGCTTCTTCCTGTAGAGACAGCAGAAAATGAATATGTAGATATTGCAGTCCGGGGAGAGGGCGAATTAACTTTGGTGGAAATTTTACAAAAATTGGAAGCAAAAGAATCACTAGCTAGCGTAAAAGGCGTCACCTACCGTAATGGCAATGAAATAAAAACTAACCCTGATAGAGAATTTATGGATTTAAAAATTATTGATGCAAAGTTACCTTACCATTTACTTGATCTTGAAGGCTATCCGTATATTAAAAAGGGAAGTTTTTCTATTCAAACTAGCAGGGGCTGTCCTCATAGATGTGGTTTCTGTTATAACTTATCTTTTAATAAACGTAATTGGAGAGCTAAAAGTGCCGAGCAAGTTTTAGAGGAAATTAAATATCTCGTTGAGGAATTTAAAGTAAATAAGATTTACACAATGGGAGATGACGAGTATTTTATTAACAGGCAACGCATAGAAGAAATATGCGAAGGATTACTAAGAGAAAATATCGGTATAGGATGGGGTTCGTTCTGCCGTTTTGACCGTTTTTCCAAATATGATAAACCATTTATTGATTTAATAGAAAAAAGCGGATGTTTGGGTCTTACCTTTGGTGGAGAATCTGGTTCGCCTCAAGTGCTTACTGCTATAAATAAAGACATTACGATTGATCAAATCATCACTTCTACCAAAAAAATGGCGCAGACTAATATGATGCAGATTGTAAGCTTTATGTGTGGTTTGCCCGGAGAAACAGAAAAGGATTTAGAGCAGACATTTAACCTGGTCGATTTGCTTCTTAAGATAAATCCTAAAGTTATAGTTAACGGGATAGTTACTTATACTCCCTATCCCGGTACATCTCTCTATGATTTAATAGTAAGGGAATATGGGTTTAAGCCTCCTCAGTCGTTGCAGCAATGGGCTGACTACTCGATTTACGGCAATATTAATGCTCCCTGGGTTGATAAAAAAAGGCAGAAGCTTCTTGAAACTGTTTCAATTATGACAAGGTTTGTATTTTATGGCAAACATTATAATATCGCTCCCCATATACGATTTAAACATATATATAGGATGTTTAATTTTCTTGCAAGGACTAGATGGTCCCATAAATATTTCGGATTTCCTATTGAATGGATGCTGGTTAAAAAAATGCTTAAATACCTAAGAGGCTATGTTTAAAGACAGGTTAAAATGGCTGCAATTGAACAAATGATAAATAACGTCGACACAAAAAATCAGTCAGGATATGTACTGGAATATAGGCAAAGAATTTTAAGTAAAGCTCGAGTTCAGGTTAATAACGGGGCAATAGTTTTGAATATCGGATGCGGAGAGGGTTGGGATAATATAGATTTTGCCCAGAACGCAAAATTAGCCGTAGGAATAGACATTGAGCCATCCTATGTATGGAACAATATAGAAAACGATAAAATTAAATTTATAAAATCCGACGCGCAAATGCTTCCCTTTAAAAGCAACTCTTTTGATGTTATTTTTATAAAAGATGTGCTTCATCATTTAGACAGTCCATCGGCTGTACTTGAGGAGATTCAGCGTATTACTAAAAATAATGGAATTATGTATTTTATAGAAGCCAACCGCTATAACCCGATTTCCTATCTGCATATGACGCTGATGCGTGGACATAATCATCTTAGCCAAAAATGTTTTAAGAGATTAGTTTCTGGCTTGGCAAAAGATTGTGAACTGATTTACACAGAAACACACGTTTTTCCTTTTCGTTCAAGCGCTGTCAGGAAGACGCTTAATGAAATTGAAGATTTGCTTGAGAGGGTTGTCTGTTTGAGAAAGTTTCTCTCTTATAATATAGCTGTTGTCAAAAAGGAGGCTTAAGGACTTGCCAAGCAAAATTGAGCTTAAGAATAAACTTTACCAGGCGCGCTATTCAGAAGAGTGGAAGCCCTGGAAATCAGACCTGCCTCGAATTGAGGCGATAGTTAACTTGGCAGGCGGTAACAAGAGAGTTCTGGATATCGGCTGTTATGACGCAACTATCAGCCAGCTAATTGCCCAAAATCATAACGAAGTTTACGGCATTGATATTTCAGCGGAAGCGGTAAAGATAGCTAACCAAAAACGGATAAAGGCTTATTGTTTGGATATAGAGAATGAGGAACTCCCCTTTGATAATATTTTTTTTGATGTTATAGTTGCCTCTGAAGTTATTGAGCACATATTTGATTTGGATAGTTTTTTTAATCGTATTAACAGGGTTTTGAAGCCTGATGGCTACCTTATCTTAACTACTCCCAATTTGGCAACTTTGGGAAGGAGGCTTTTGCTTTTGTTTGGTAAAAATCCTTTTATTGAGACAATTTTCAAAGAGGGTTGGGGAGGCCATATCCGTTATTTTGTAAAGGATTCGCTTTTCGAATTGCTGAATGTTTATGGGTACAGGGTGGACTATTTTACTTCGGATGTGGTAAATTTCAACGGCAGCGGTAATCTTTTTAGCAGCCGCCTGGCTAAAATTTGGCCAACCATCGGCAAAACATTAATCGTTAAAGTTTCTAAGAACAGGAAGTAGGCAATTGTCAAAAGTCATACTTATATATCCTAAGTTCCCCATTCAGGAAGGCCCGAAGTTTAATGTTCCCATGGGGCCTTTACATCTGGGTACCTACTTAGAGGATAAAGGGATTAGGTCAGTATTTATCGATGGCAATATTGAAGACAGTTATGAAGATTTGCTTCGAGAAGAGCTTTTGGATTGTACCTGCGTGGGCATTTCTGCAATGACTTCCCAATTGCCGGATGCCTTGGCTGTCTGCGCTCTTATCAAAAAGAAATTCAATAGCGACATCCCAATTGTTTTCGGCGGCGTGCATGCAACTCTTTTTCCCGTGCAGACAGTAAATAATTATTTGATAGATTACGCCGTAATTGGCGAGGGCGAAGATGCTTTATATAATCTTATTATGGCCTTAGAAGGCAAAGAAGATTTCGAAAATGTTGAAGGATTGGTTTATCGCGATTCGGATAATAATACACAGGTTATCAGAAAAAGTCATAATTTTGATTTTTCAACTATGCCAGTTATCAATTATCGCCTGTTAAGTAAACAGGTCTTAGAGCAGTTTGAAGAGAATTTTGTGGGAATGATAACCAGCAGAGGCTGCCCGCATAGATGCACATTTTGCATCAATACTGTGGTTAAAGAAAATAAAAAATGGCGCACATGGGATACCGAAAAAACCATGGAAGAAATAGAATCCCTGTTAAGCCTGGGCTGTAATAAAATTTATTTTTGGGATGAGAACTTTTTTGTCAATAAAAAGCGCGTGGAGGAGATACTGGATAATATCGAAAGCAAAAAACTAAAATTTGAATGGTTTGCCAATGTCAGGGCAGACTATTTTAAAGATAGTTATCTAAATTCCGACGCCCTCAAAAGGTTATACAATGCCGGCTGCCGCAGATTTGGCATCGGCGCTGAATCAGGTTCACAGAGAATGCTGGATTATATGTGCAAAGATATTACGGTTGAGCAAATTCTAAATTCAGCCAGGCAGTGCGAAACCTCCGGTATCCGGCCCACATATTCTTTTATGATAGGCCTGCCTGGCGAAAAGAAAGAGGATGCGAAGTTAACCATAGATATCATTGGTAATATCTTAAAACTATGTTCGAATGCTAGGATTTTAGGCCCCCAACTATTTAGGCCTTATCCGGGTTCTGACTTATATCTGGAATGTTTGAAGAGCGGCTTAAAAGAGCCGGTTAGCCTTGAAGATTGGTCTAAGGCTATTATGACAGATTTTATGGAGTCAAATCCTTATCAGATGCCGTGGATTGAGGATCCCGAGTTTGTAAATATTGCATGGTTTTATTCCCTTTTTCTATCGGCAAGTGCGGGTCGGATCTGCCAACTTTTTATTGAATATTGCAGAGTTTATAAAAAAGGCTTGCTGTTCTCAATTCTGGGTTTATTAGGCGTTATTATCTTGATCGGGGCAGGGAGGGTGAGGTATAAGTTTGGTTTTGGCAAATTCGCGGTAGAGATTAGCTTGTTCAAAAAATACCGTTCGGTAATTTCTTGCTAGGTTATTATGAAAAATAAAAAAACCAATAGGAAATTTGTAACCTTCTTTATTTTTCTGGGATTGATTATCCTGGCTTTGCGTAATGTGCTTTTTAAACCCGGCCTGATAGGATTTACCTGGGATTGGGATGTGCCTCCTTTCTGGGGTCAGATTCTAACTAAAATGCAGACATTCTTGTATGCTTGGTTAGATGTTCCAACATTGGGCTCTACGCAAAAAATTGCCTCACCATTTTATTATTGGCTGGTGATATTTCCTTTCGGATTAATGGGCGGAGGCATTTTAATAAAATTTGCTCTTTTAATTATTCTTTTCTTATCGGGTATCTCCATGTTTGTTCTTTCGAGGGAATTAAAAATTTCTTACTGGGTCTCATTTATACCAGCTTGTTTTTACATGTTTTCACCCGTTGCTTACAGCAGAATTATCGCCGGTCATCTTCCCATTGCATTCGGATATGCGCTTTTACCATTGTTTGCTGCTTACATCATAAAATGTTTTCAGAAAAATTATGGTTTTGTAAAAAACATTATTTTAAGCGGTATACTTTTTTCCGTAGTATCGGAACATCCCATGCTGATGGGCGTTTCTTTTGTTATTCTAGTTGTGTTTACGGTTATGGAATTGGTTGGCAATACACAAATCAGTAAATTAAGAATTTTAGCAGTTCCTTTTTTCGCAATTTCAATATTTATTCTGCTTCATTGTTTTTGGCTGATACCTTTTGTTATAAAGATTTTTGAGAAGGAACAGATCAGCCACGGAGGCCTTTCATATGCCTTAGGCAAGATTACTTTGCATAACGAATTACCCCTTAGGTTTGCTTATTTGCGTTCCTGCAGCGTGCAATTGATTGATTCCTTAAGGCTTCTGGCACGGCAGGGTATGGATGTAGAATTTGCCTATCCGGTTAGGGGCTGGATTTATCCTTTTTGGGTTTTTTCATCCTGCTTAATACCGATTTTTGTATTTTCTACATCCTTTTCAAGTGATAGATTCAAAGACAGAAGGTACCTATCTTTTCTTATAGTTGCAATATTGGGCGTGACTTTAACTAGCGGCGTAAAAACTCCCCATGGCTATTTAATTTATTACGGTGTATTAAAGCATTTAGGTTGGATTTTTGGAGAATTTTCTAATGCCAATCGCTGGAGCACATTGATCGCTATTTCTTATGCTGTGCTTTTAGGTTATTTTTTTGATTCAATCAACATGTTTATGGCACAAAAAACTTCCCAGAAAAAAGTTGTTTTTTGGTGCGTACTGCCGGTTATGCTCTTTGTCTATCCCTTTTGGAGCGGCAATATAGATAAGCGTCTCCTTAAAGGCAGTCAGCCCCTAAGCTTATTGACTACAAAAATCAATACTCAGGATAAGAAGGTTTATGATTTTTTGAGAAAAGAGACTGGTGATTTTAGAGTATCTTATTTGCCACCAGCGATGCTTTCTTATGTTGGTAAGCCTGAGCTTAGTTACGAATGGACATCCTTTTATTCTCCTAAGCCGGAGTTTATGGGGCTTTCTCATGCCGGAGAGCCATTTTCGCAGTTTTGTGTCTCTACTTTTTTTCAGAAAAGCTTGAAAACAGATCATCTTGGGAAAATTTTAGGTTTGGCAAGCTTGAAATATATCGTTTTTCCAAAATACAAAAACTATTATCTTTATGTGCCAATAGATGGGTTAGAATCTGCAGAACTCGGAGAGATTGCTTATCGTAGCGACGGTAGATTAGAAAACGCTCTTAAATACCAGAAAGATATTATTGAGTCAAATAAACTTACTAAAATTGACACAGTGAGGCTTTATGAAAATAGAAATTGGCTGCCGCATATTTACGCCTTTAGAGATTTAGCGATTGTCTCTGGAGACTTTTCGAGCTTTATTCCTTTAAGTTTTCTAAAGAGTTTTGAGTTCAAAAACAAGGGTTTGATTTTCGCAGCCGACTTAGATAAATATCGATTAAATAACTGGCAACCACTTGTTACGCGATACATTTTTATCAATAACAATTATTTAGGCTTTATTTTTCCTTTTATCGAAGATAAATACAGGGTATTTCCCGGCAACTTTGCTCTTGGTCATACAGATGCGGGAAAGCAGTGGGTTAATATGGGTTTCTATTGGTATGACAATTGGTATCACGCAACATCTTTGGTCAAGCCGAATGGCATCTTTACCAGGGTTGAAAGTAGTTTTAGTATCCCGTATTTTGTAAGTCGCGGAGGCAGCTATGAGATATACGCTCTTGTGCATAAATACACGGCGGCATCAAAGCTAAAATTTTATCTGGATAAAACTCATATTGCGGATATAGATACTTATGCCATAAATGATTTGGGTTTTAAATGGGTTTATGTAGGAGATAAGCATCTTAAAACCGGAGAACATTCTTTGTCCATTGATAGCCTAAAAGGGGAGAATGCCGTTTTAGAATTAGTACTGGTGCCCTCTGAAGCAATGGATAACGAAAGAAGTAATCTTTACAGGCTAGTCGCAGATAAGGCAGTCACGATAGTCAATGAATTGGAAGAATACAAAGAAGGCGTGGTTGATTATTCGGCAAGTCATGGTTTAAGCGTAAAGCCTCCGGTAAAGGGCGCAATTTTTGTCCCCAAAGAAGGTGAATATGAAGTTTCTTTAAGTTCAGCAGCTAAAACTGCGGCAAAAATTAAAATCACTCTCGGTAATAATTCGAAATTTCTTAACGTTGTTGTGTCTAAAGATCAAATATATACCCAGAAATCTTTTACCGTTCATCTGGAGCAGGGATTCAATAATTTTGAGATTACTTCTAATAGAGGAGATGTTTTACTTGATATATTATCCGCAGAATCAGTTACCATGAGTTTAAGAAATACTAATCTAAATGAACCAAAACTGTTTGAATACCAGAAAATTAACCCCACCCGATATCGTATTAACGTGGATACGGATTTTCCTTTTTTCATATTTTTTAGCGAGGCATTTAATTCCAAGTGGCGAGCAAATATTGGCAATAATTCAGCCCCGCATACTAAGGGATACGGATTCGGAAACCTTTATTATATAGATAAGGTTGGAGATTATGCCATCGATTTAGAGTATGCCGATCAGAAATATTTTAAAATAGGACAAGTCGTAACTCTGGCATCCTGGGTTGTTTTGTTGTTTTTATTGGCATTTTTCTCTTTTAGCAAAAGAACCAGATGAAGATATTGTTGATTTTTCCGCCGGTTACTATTTATGGTAGCGATCCAACATTTCCCGGAGCTAATCCTCCTTTTGGCCTCGCTTATATTGCTGCCTACCTTGTGAAGAATGGTTATGAGGTAAAGATTTTAGATGCGCTTGCTTTGGGAATAGATCAGATTGTAAGGGGCGAGGGAAAGATGCATGTTGGCTTAACTGAAGAGCAGATAGAGAACTATATTTCCGAATACCAGCCTCAGATTGTAGGCATAAGTTCGATGTTTACCGCCTATGCGATGGATGCACATGCCGTTGCCAGACTGGCCAAGAAAATTAATCCAGAGATATTAGTGGTTTTTGGCGGAGCGCATGCCTGCATAAATCCCGAGATGGTTCTTAAAGACAAATATGTGAATATGATAGTAATGGGGGAGGGGGAAGTAACATTTTTAGAGATAGTAAAAAGTCTTGAGATGGGAGATGGTCTTACCGATATTATGGGAACGGTGGTAAAGGTAGACGGTAAGATTATCAGAAATAAGCCCCGGCCTTTTATCGAAAACCTGGATACGCTTCCTTTTCCGGCCAGACACTTATTGCCCACGGATATATATTTTAAGAAAAACGAATCTCCTTATATAATGCGTCGTCCTATGGCGCAGATGGTTACTTCGCGCGGGTGCCCGCAAAATTGTATTTTTTGCTCTATCCATGCCGTCTGGCATCACCATTGGAAAGGCAGGAGCGCCAAAAACGTAGTGGATGAGATTGAGTTATTGATGAAGGAATATGGAATCAGGGAGATAAGTTTTCTTGATGACAGCATGGCGACCTCCAAGGACAGGATGCATCAGATTTGCGATGAGATTATATTTCGGAAACTCGATATAAAGTGGACTACGCCCAATGGCATTACTCACTGGTCTTTGGATGAAGAATTGCTCGATAAGATGAAAAGAAGTGGTTGCTACCGGCTTACCTTTGGTATCGAATCGGGCAATCCGGGAACCAGAAAATTCATCCGCAAATACCACAGTCTTGAGCAGGCCACAAAAATCATCAAATACGCCAACAAAATCGGCATGTGGACTATCTGTACTTTTATAATCGGTTTTCCTTATGAGGATATCCAGTCAATAAATGATACTATTAAATACGCGGTTGATTCAGATACCGATTATGCCCTTTTTTATCTGGTTCTGCCTTTTCCCGGAACCGATTTATATGACATTTACAAAAAGGAAGGCTTGTTGGATTTGGACAGTATCTTTTTTGCCGATAACCCCTGCGACAGCGATTTGGATAAGATAGGTGCTACCTTGGCCCATGGTGGTTGCGATACGAAATTCTTCACCAGGGAAAAGCTGAGAGAGATTCTATCCAGCGCCTATAAGTCCTTTTGGAATCGTAGATTTAAAGACTTTTTCAATCCCATGAGGGTTCTGTGCAAAATAAGATCACGGGAAGATTTGAGATATGCCTGGAAAATACTCTTTGTTGGGATTAATCTGGGAATGAAACAAATAGGGCGAAGGAGGTTTCTTCCTCAAATGGTTTATAAGAATTACGAGAAGATCCGCGGTGAATTGACCGAGGATAGAATTAATAGTAAAGAGGAAAGGTATAATGGATAAGGTAAGAAAACCAATGGTGGTGATAATAGCCGAAACATCGCTTCCGCCGGTTTCAAGGGCAAACCTCAGATTATATTATCTGGCAAAGGCATTAAAAAATAATTTTAAGGTGCAGGTAAACATGGTTACTCCTAGCCCCACGCCCTTTAACCGTAAATCGGTATATTTAGAGGGAATATTCATGAACCAGTATTGGGGTTTTGATGTGCTCTTGTATTCTATTTTTCGTTTGCCGATAAGGATGTGGCATTTCTTTGCTACCATTTGTTCCATAATTTATTTAGAGCGCTTCTTCCGTAAAAATGGCGGGATAGATGTAATTCATGCCTGGAACCCCTTGGCGGGGTTAGCTGCGGTTATCGTCGGTAAGATAATTAAAAAGCCGGTTTTTATCGATTTTACCGATTTTTACTCTGATATCGCCAGGACGGATATGCGGGCGGCATTTAATCTTTTAAGAAAAATAGAACGGTATATTCTCAAAAATGCAGCGGAGGTCTTCGTGGTAAGCGAAGAGGTGGTTAAGATTTTAGAATCACAGGGTATTAAAAAAGAAAAGGTCCACATTATTCCCGACGGAACCGACAAAAATCTTTTTAATTCTGGTGTAAATGGCAACTGGATTAGATTGGAATATGATTTACCCGATAACCCCATCTTGATTTACCACGGAGATATAAAATACGACGATGGCGTGGATATATTATTTGAAGCCTTTGCCGTAGTTTTAAAATCTCGTCCAGATGCTAGGTTGATTGTATTGGGTGGCGGAGGTGGATACTACAGGCGCATACTAAGGTTATTGGATGAGCTGGATATAAGAAAATCTGTGATGCTGTCAGGCTGGGTTACCCACCAAGAGGTTCCGCAATATATCGCAGCCTCCGATATCGGGGTAATGCCGATGCGCGCAAGCCTCAACCATAATTGCTACCTTTCATTTAAGCTATTTGAATATTGGGGGGTAGGTAAACCGGTAGTTTCTACTCGTCTGGAAGCCATATCTAAAATTGTTAAGGAAGGAATGAATGGTTTGTTGGTAGAAAGCGAAAATCCGCAGGCCTTAACTGAGGCAATATTGAAATTGATAAATGACCCGGAAAGGGCAAAAAAGATGGGTGCGGAGGGAAGAAAACTGGTAGAGCAAAAATATAATTGGGAAAACCTGATGAAGGAAGAGATAGCCTTTTACAAAAAATATCTCAGTTAATAATATGAAGATTCTGGTTGCCAACTTACCCGGAGTTAAAATTACTGAAGATGGCCGGCCGCGGCACTTTGTGAAGGCTGGTTCGCGCTGGCCAATGACGATAGGTTTTTCCAAAACCGTAGATTACTATCCCTTCCCGTTTATGTTGGCTTATGCCAGTGCATTACTCAAAAGAGAAACTCCTGCAGAGGTGAAAGGACTGGATGGGGTAGTCAGGGATATGACTGCCGATGATTTCTTTAGAGCGGTAAAAGATGAAAATCCTGATTTGATAATTTGCGAGCTTAATTTCCTGACTCTAAAGGATGATTTGGAATTACTAAAAAAAATAAAAACCGAGATCGGTTCAAAAATCTGCGTAGGCGGTTATTATCCTACGGCCTTCGGCAGAGAATGTCTGCGGGATAATGGTTTTATTGATTTTGTCTTGACCGGAGAATACGAATTTACTGACTTAGAATTGGTAAATGCACTCTTAAAAGAAGGCCCGGAAGATTTATCCTCAATTTATGGTCTATCATTTCGCAAAGATAATCAGATAATTGAGAATAAAAGACGTGAATTGTTGGATGACTTGGATAAATTACCCTATCCGGATAGGGAGGATTTTCCCGCCGAGCTTTATTTTGATTTTACCTTTTTCGCCCCCTGCATAAGCATACTTTCCAGCCGGGGTTGCCCATGCGGTTGCACCTTTTGCCAGGAGCGCCATATTCTGTTTAATTCTCCTCAATATCGTATGCGTAGAGCCGAGAGCGTGGTGGATGAGATGGAGTTTTGTATTAAGAATTTTAAAGCCAAACAATTCTATTTTGACGACCAGAGTTTTACCGTGAATAAAAAACATGTTTTGGCAATTTGTGATGAGATTATCAAGAGAAATATAAAGATCCCCTGGACCTGCATGGCGGATGCAATATTCATTGATTATGAAATGTTAAAAAAGATGAAAGAGGCCGGTTGCCTCGGAATAAAATTCGGAGTGGAATCTGCAGATGACGAGATTCTAAAGCAGATAAATAAACCTTTAAAATTGGAAAAGGCGCTGCAGGTAGTCAGATGGTGTAAGGAATTAAACATAAAAACCCATGCCACTTTTTGTTTGGGTTTGCCAGGGGAAACCGAAGAAACCATAAAAAAGAGCATGCTCTTTATGGAGAAATTGAAGGCAGATACCTCTCAGGTTTCCAAGAATATTCCCTATCCCGGGACGCCGATGTTTGAATGGATAAAGGAAAGGGGCTATCTGAAAACTGAAGACTTAAGCTGTTTTGACGGAACTGAAGAGACGGTAGTGGATTATCCGCAGCTTCGGGCAGAAAGATTGGATTATTGGTATAAGATTTTCGCCCGTCAAGTAGGTAGACAAAAGTTTTTGCGGTATCTTAAGGAACCTAGGCAGAGTTTTTCTATTTTATCGCTTATCGCAAAAAAGAAGGGAGTCTTGGGTGCGCTGCGCGCGGCAATAACCTTTGCAAGCCGTTCAACATAAACCGATGCCTACGACAATCGCTATACAAAATAAGCGCCTAAACGATGCTGAAAAGCTAAGTGGAAAGTTGATTTTAAAATCTCTTCCCCAGCGACTCTGCATTGAATCTTCTAATGCCTGCAACCTACGCTGTGAAATGTGCGGGCAGTCTCTGCGTGATTTTAAGCGCCTTAACCTAAGCTACGAAGATTTTATCAAAACCAAGCCATTCTGGAAGACCGCCTATGACGTTTCCTTGTTTGGTTGGGGTGAACCGCTGGTAAACCCTAATTTAAAAATATTTTTTAACGAGGTGATTGAATTTAAACCGCGGATATTCATATTGACCAACGGGTTGTTATTAAATAAGGAATTGGCACAGAATTTTGTCGATAAGGAATTGGCCTTTTTAAACTTTTCTTTTGATGCCGCTAAAAAAAGCACTTATAACCGTATTCGCAAGGGTTCCGACTACGATACAGTCATAAAAAACATCAAAACATCGGTAAACTTAAGAAAAAAATCTGGCAAAAAATTCCCGTATTTAAGAATGGTTTTCGTGGGGATGAAGGATAATATCGATGAATTTGTAGATTTTGTTCGCCTGGCTAAAAGATTGGGTATGGATGAAGCAAAGATGGTACATATGATTGCCTATTCTTCCAAGACTCAGGATCAGATTTTGTTCTATCAGCAGGAAAAGACCAACGAGATTTTGAAAAAAGCGAAAGAGGTGGCTCAAAAGATAGGCATTAAACTGACCATCCCGGATTTGTTTGACCTTACCGGTAAAATACCAGCCATTCCGCATAAGCCATGTTATCGGGCCTGGGAGGAGATGTTTATCTCTTCCGACGGTAAGGCGCGTTTGTGCATGCTTTCGCCAGATATCATGGGTGATCTAAAGAAGGAAAAGATAACCGATATCTGGAATAATCAAAAATACCAGTTGGCCAGGAAAACGATTAATAGCAGAAGCCCTTTATCTTTATGCGCCAATTGTCCCCAATATAGGGAGATGAATGTGAATCGCATAGAATCATTTTTGCAATGCAAGACGGTTTTGCCTGGAGAAAAATGAAAGTGCTTTTTGTCATGCCTTTAATTTACTCATCTTACCAAATTCAAGTTGGTGCGCTATCCGCCTCTCTTAAAAAAGAGGGCCATGAAGTAGAATATAGCGAGTTTTTATTAGGTGAGCGATTCGATAAAGTTAGCCAGGGCGCCCTACTCAAAACATTAAAAATCTTTTCGCCAGATATAATATGTTTTAGCTCTTACGACTTTAATTTTGGGAGAATAAACGAGATATCAAGTTTTGTAAAATCTAAAACCGATACTCCAATAATCGTAGGTGGTTACTATGCATCCCTTTCTCCAGACGAGGTGATAAGCTATCCGGCGATTGATATGGTTTGCGTAGGAGAAGGTGAAAAGCCGCTATCGGAATTATTGTTTAGAATGAAAAGCAGGAATGATATTTCTGGAATAGAGAATTTATATGTGAAAATAGGAAATAAAATTTATAAAAATCGCGTTGGGAGACTTATAGAAGATCTTGATAGTTTGCCATTTATTGATCGCAATATTATTGATTATCAGAAATTAATTGGTAATTTACTTGACCGGAACGAGATTTATTTGAATATGATGGTTAGTAGGGGGTGCCCTTATAATTGTTCTTATTGTTCCAACCATGCTTTTAAAAGACTTTATCCCAACCCAGATAGATACGTTCGTTATAGAAGCCCACAGAACGTTATAAAAGAAATTGAAGAATGCGCGAAACAGTATAAGTTTAACAAAATCGCTTTCCAAGACGATATGTTTGTTGCTTCTTTTAATTGGTTTACTGACTTTGCCAAAGAGTACAGGCGGAAGTTTTCTTATCCTTTCCGGTGCAATATAAGACCCGAGAGCGCTAAGATGGAAACGCTTGAGCTTTTGAAGGAGATGGGTTGTGAGACGGTTGAGATGGGCATAGAGTCAGGAGATGAGAGGATAAGAAGAGAAGTTCTTCGCAGAAACATAACCGACGGTATGATTATAAACGCCGTCCAAAATATAAAAGCGTGTGGCCTAAGGTTAAAAACCTACAATATGGTTGGTATCCCCCACGAAACAATCTCTTCCCTGGTTAAGACAATAAAAATGAATTTTAAGATCGCCCCTTTTGAAGTTCAGACAATGATTTATTATCCCTTGAAAGGAACGGATTTAGGAGAGCGGAGTTTTAAGGAGGGATGGATTAACATTTCTAAGATAAAAAAATATACTTCTATGGCCAGAGGTTCAATCCTGCGGCACAAGAATATCCCCCATTTTATTATAATTTTGGCAAAATGGTTAAACTCGGCCACTGCTTTAAGAAGCGGAAACTTAAATCTAATAAAACAGTTTTTTAAGATTTTTTTCTGCGGCAATTTTTTAATCCTTAAAAGAGCGCGGTAACGATGGACCCTTTTATAGAAACAGCGGCGCGGTATATTATAAATCCCCATATTGAGCATTTAACCCTTTTTGTCACCCAAAGATGTAATATTAGTTGCAGAACCTGCTTTGTGGACCTTTCTAAAGAAGATAAGAATGATGAGCTTTCGATTGAAGAAATTAAGGATATCAGAAAGGTTTTAGGCAAGGTCTCACTTCTTAATATAGGCGGCGGAGAGCCTTTCTTAAGAGAGGATTTAGCGGAGATAATAAAGATATTCTCAGATGCCAGTAGCGTTGGTTTACCTACCAATGGCTGGTATACCGAGAAGGTTCTAAGCGGAATCGCAGAGATATTGAAGGTAGTTAAGACAAGTCAGCTTGGGCTAATGGTCTCCATTGACGGTTTCGAACAAACCCATGATTTTATAAGGGTAAAGGGGAGCTTTGGAAGGGCCATTGAGACGTTGCAGAAGGTAAGAGAATTCTTCCCGGATTTGCTGGTGCAGGTTAATACGGTATTGTGTAATTATAACTTCCCCGAGCTTCTCGACTTAATAGATTTCGTAAAGCAGTTTCAGCCATCGCATCACAGTATCTTTTTATTGCGGGGACAGCCGGCGGATAAACAATGCGCCATGCCGCCTATCAAAGATATAAAAGTTTTGCTTCCTAAGATCTTAGATCGTCTAAGGGGATATAATTATCACCGCAGGGGATTAGCCGCTTTTATAGCTTCCAATTATCATCGTTATATGCTCGACCTTTCCCTAAGGATTCTTGAAAACCAGAGACAATTAATTCCCTGCCTGGCCGGTAAGGCGTCCTTAGTTATCTATGCAGATGGAAAGGTTGCTCCCTGCGAACTATTGGAGCCAGTCGGCAGCCTTCGTCCCCACGGTCTAGAATCGGTATTAAAAAGTCAGGTTTACCGGGATGCGCTACGCAAAATAAATGGAAAAGGCTGTTATTGTACCCACAACTGTAATATGACCGAAAATATATTGTTTAATCCTTTGAATTATTTGAGACTATTAGGTATTAAGGTGGGCGGATACTAGTATGGTTGAAGGAAAGGTAGCGGTAGTTATACCAACGCGTAACCGTAAAAAAGAGCTGATTAGATGCGTTAATTCAGTCTTGCTGCAAGATTATAGTAACTTTGAAGTGGCGGTGGTGGATGATAATTCAGAAGATAAGGTAGCTATTGATTGGTTTTCCGTAGGGGCAATAAGAATAATTAGAAATGATGTCCATTCAAACGCTGCTGCTTCGCGCAATAAGGCCATCCGTGTTTCTAATGCAGAGATTATTATTCTATTGGATGATGATTGTTGGGTGGAGGATCAAAACTGGATAAGCAAACATGTAGGAATGATAAAGGATTTTCCCAAAAGCCTCGTCGGCGGAAGAATTATTAATATTAGTAGGACCATTTTTGGCAGAATTAGGGCTATGATGGGGGATAACTGCATGCAGTTTAATTTTCTTCAGTCCATGAACTTAAGTTTTAGAAAAACCATATTCGAAGAAATCGGCGGATTTAATGAGAGATTTAATGAATTGGAGGATTTGGATTTCTCTCAACGTGCCATAAGAAAAAAGATTGTACTAAAATATGATGAGAAAATAATTTGCTACCATAAAAGTATCGATGGTTTTTTCGGCATATTACGGAGGCAACACCGATATGGTCTTTGGGCCATTCCCGTTAGAAAATTTCAGAAGTACGACTGGTATCAGATTTTACCCGATAATTTATTCTCAAGCATCCTGTTGTGTTTGCCACTATCGTTGGGTATCGCATTCCTACAGATTATAAATAATATGACTTATCATCCACTTATCATTTTTTATGCTCCTATGGTTTGGATTTATAATTTAGCTTATGCCTTTGGTATAATTTCATTTTTCTGGAGAAAGTCGTTATTTAAATACTTATGAAAATACTGTTCATTACTACTGATATATTTGTAAATGAACCAATTGGCTTAATGCAGTTGTCTGCCATCTGCAAGAAAAATAGCCGAAGGGGGAAAAGTACTTATTATTTAAAGATTATTTAGGACATTTTTATCTGGAATAAACGATGAGTAAAGCAATCATTTTGTGTGCCGGCGAAGGCAAAAGACTTTTGCCATTGACTGCCAAATGTCTGAAACCTATGCTTAGATTGAAGAGTGCGCCTTTACTGGAATACAACATTAAGCTGTTAAAAGGGTATGGTATAACCGATTTAGCAATTAATCTCCATTATTTTCCGGAGCAGGTAATTAGATATTTCGGTGACGGAAGTAAATTTGGAGTTAAATTGAGGTATTCTTTAGAAAATAAGCCATTAGGCACTGCCGGGGCACTTAAAAAGATAGCAGATTTTTTCGATCGTACTTTCGTGGTAATTTACGGCGACCTCTTGACTGACGTTAATTTAAAGAAAATGATGGATTTTCATCGATTTAAAAAAGGAATGGCCACCGTTGGACTTTATCACGTTAACAATCCCACCGAGTGCGGATTGGTAGGGATGGATCAGAATAATCGAATTAAGGGTTTTGTTGAAAAGCCAACACGAAAAAGAGTTTTTACCGATATTGCCAACGCGGGAGTTTATATTTTAGAGCCGGAAATTATCGATTATATTCCCAAGAATAAATTTTATGATTTTGGAAGACACCTCTTCCCTAAGTTATTGCGCGACAAGAAACCACTATACGGCTATACCATTAATGAATATCTTATAGATATAGGCACAAAAGAGAAATACAAAGAGGCAAAAGAGGATTTTAAAAAAGGAAGGGTAAAATGTTAATCGTAAAATCTCCGGTCAGAATCAGTTTTAGCGGCGGCGGAACCGATCTGCCTGATTTTTTCAAAAAGTTCGGCGGGGCGGTATTAAGCACTACCATCAATAAGCATTTCTATTCGGTGCTTACTCCGCGCAAGGGCAAGGATATAAATATAAAATCGCTAGACTATAATGTGGAAGAACAGTTCGGCCGGATTAAAAGGGTAGCCGTTGCCGAGCCGTTAAGGTTGCCAAAGGCCATCGTAAAATATTTCCGCATCAAAAAGGGATTTACCTTGTCGCTTAATTCGGATATCCCCCTGGGGTCAGGCTTGGGGCTTTCCGGAGCAGTAACTACCAATTTAGTGAAATCCCTGAGTATGTATTCGGAAAGGAATATGCTTTCCAAGGAAAAGATAGCCGATATTGCCACACGCATAGAGATCGGGCTTCTAAAACGGCCCATCGGACTGCAGGATCAGTATGCCTCGTCATTCGGAGGATTTAATTTCATTGAATTTGATAAGCATGGGGTTAAGGTAATCCCGATTAAGAATAAGGGGAATATCTTAGACAAGCTAGAAGAAAAATTGCTGCTTTTTTATACCGGGACTTCCCGTGATTCCGCCGATATTTTAAAAAGACAAAGAGAGCTCATAAAAAAGGAAGACCGGGCCACTATTGATTCATTAAAAAGGATGGTTGATTTTGCCTATCAGATGAAGAAGCTTCTGGAGCGCGGAAATCTTCACGGCTTCGGACAGTTGTTGGATAAGAGCTGGGTATTTAAAAAGGGAATTTCCAATAAGATTTCCAATAATTACATCGATAGGTACTATCATATTGCCCGGGAGAATGGGGCGGTAGGCGGAAAGATAACCGGAGCCGGCGGCGGCGGGTTCCTGCTTTTGTATTGTGAGGAGAGAAAACAGGAGGAGGTAAAACAGGCCTTGGGCAATGAGGGTTTAATCCATATGCCTTTTAAATTTGAGAGGGACGGGGTACAGGTAATTCTGGATAATCTTGGTTTTTTCAATCCTTCGGTGACTACTGAGGGCTATCTCCTTGGTATCGATTCAGTGGTAAAAATGCTGGACCAGAAAAAGATTGACCGGATAATCGATATTTTGTTTGATGCCTATAAAAAAGATAAGCAGGTATTTGTGATGGGAAATGGCGGTAGCGCGGCTACGGCATCCCACTTCTGCAACGATTTATCCAAAACGGTGCAGAGCACAGGCAAGAAAGGCTTCCGCGCTCTTCCCTTGACCGATAATGTTTCCCTGATGACTGCCTGGGGAAATGACACCAGTTTTGAAAATATCTTTTATGGACAGTTGGTAAATCTTTTGAACCCCGGAGATGTGGTAATAGGGATCAGCGGAGGGGGGAATTCTTCCAATGTAATTAAGGCAATAAAATATGCCAATAATAATAAAGCTACCACTATCGGTTTGCTGGGGTATAGCGGCGGAAAGTTGATGCCTTTAGCGAGAGAAAATATCCTCGTTCCCATCGATAATTATCAGTTTATAGAGGACGTGCATTTGATAGTTATCCATTTAATTATTTCAGTTTTGAGAGAGAAAATAAAAAATGAACTCTAAGCAACCCCATAGGATTATTGACGCCGGGTTCTTTCCTAAATCCATACTGATTGATACCACCAGTTTTTGTAATTTGCGCTGTTCCATGTGCGGGCACCGGACCATGATGCGCAAAAGAGGGGTAATGGATTTTGCATTATATAAAAAAATTATCGACGAGGTAGCGCAGGTCAATAAAAATACCCGCGTATGGATGATTTTTTTTGGCGAGGCATTGCTTTTAAAAAAGACTTTGCTTTTTCCCATGATATCTTATGCCAAAGAAAAGGGCCTAACCGATGTAGTTTTAAATTCAAATGGTAATCTTTTAGACGAAGAAGCCAGTAAAAGATTGATTAAATCCGGCCTGGATGCAATCTATGTGGGGATAGATGCCGCCAGTAAAAAGACCTACGACCAGCTGCGCATAGGGGGGGATTTTAATCAGGTAGTAAAAAATGTCATAAGGCTCACCGAGATTAAAAGGGAATTAAAATCAGAAAAGCCTTTGGTCTTTGTGCAGTTTGTGGAGATGAAGGAAAACCAAGACGAAAAACAGGAATTTATTGATTTCTGGAAAAGGTATCCGGTCACCGTAAAAATCCGGCCGATGGTCAGCTGGGCGGGAATAGTGAATGCCCCCAACTTGAAGCTCGACAATAAGGAGCGTTGGCCGTGTTACTGGGTTATGCAATCAATGGCCATTAATAATGAGGGCAAGGCAGTTTTGTGCGCCGTAGATGTAGATTCCAGATTTATTGCCGGAGATGTCAGCAAGGATTCTCTGGCTGCGGTTTGGATGGGAAACTTAAAAACCATCCGGAGGCTGCATGAAGAAGGAAAATACGATATGCTTCCCGAGTTATGCAAAAACTGCGGTGACTGGCAGGCTGCTTGCGCGGAGTTTTTATAATATGAAGATACTATTTGTTGTTGCCGATCTATTCATAAGCGAGCCGATAGGTATTATGCAGTTATCTGCCATCTGCAAGAAGAACAAACACTCCACTAAGTTGATAGCTTTAAGGAGGCACTCACTTTTAAAATCGTTGCAAGAATTCGAGCCGGACATTATCGCATATAGTGCCATGACTCCGGATTGGAAGCTATTTAAAGAGGCAGATTCTTTGGTAAAGAAGTTTATTAAACAAAACAAAAGAGACATCTTCAGGGTTATGGGCGGTCCGCATCCAACGTATTTTCCCGAGGTTATCGAGGCTATCGATTTAAATGCAATCTGTATTGGCGAAGGGGACAACGCATTAATAAATATCATAGATAGACTTAAAGACGGTCGCGGCATAGATAATATTACTAATGTGCTAACTAGAGAGAATTTCACATCATTAAACTACAAAAAAGAATTGATAACCAATCTTGATGACTTACCGTATCCTGACAGGGAGATAATTTACGATGCTGTTCCGCATTATCGTTATATCCGGATGAAGTCATTTATGACATCTAGGGGTTGTCCCTACAGCTGTTCTTATTGCCATAACCATGTCTTTAATGAAATGTTCGGCAACTGCGGACAAATATTGAGGCGCAGGTCAGTTGCCAGCGTAATCGGCGAGATCAAAAATGTCATTTTAAATTATCAGCCCATAAAATTTATTCACTTCTCCGATGATACTTTTGCGCATACGGTAGATGATTGGTTGATAGAATTTTTAGGTAGATATTCTAAAGAAATCGGGATTCCTTTTTATTGTTTAATGAGGTCAAATACCTTGAATGAGGAAATGGCTAAAATCTTAGCTCAGGCTGGTTGTTTTTCTATTGGTATGTCTGTTGAGACCGGTGATGAAGGGGTCAGAAATAATATTCTGAAAAGAAAACTTGCTGATGAAGTCGTAAAAGAATCTTTCAACAACGCCCGGAAATATAAGATTAACACCTTTGGTAACACCATGTTTGGTTTGCCCAGTACGACCCTAAAAGATGACTTCAACTCTTTTATTTTTACAAAAAGGCTTAAGCTTACCGTTCCGACCTTCGGAATTTTCTGCCCCTACCCTAAAACTGAATTAACCGATTATGCTGTTAAAAAGGGACTTTTGGATAAAGATTATGAGTTTGATGCCAAGTATAATTTTGAATCTGCCTTAAAGTGTTTCTCAAAGAATGAGAAGAAAATTCAGCTTAGAATGACTTATTTGGCTTCAATTTTTTGTTCCCTGCCCGATTCTTTTATTCCGTTATTTAAAATTCTAGCGAAACTAAATTTAAAATATATTTATTCCTTTTTCGGATCCCTATATTTGATCTATAGAACTGGGACGAAAATATTCCCTCGGATTTATCCTTCTAATCCTTGGTTATTTCTTAAGATACTAATAGAGTCTTTCACTTTTAGTAATCCTGTAAGGATGAAAAGAATTGCCTGTGAAAATGAGCTATAAATTATACTTTTGCAAAATTAAAAGTTAATGTGCGGAATTTGCGGATTTACTGGTAATCCCAACGACGCTATACTTAAAAAGATGGCACAGGCTGTTTTTCACCGCGGCCCGGATGAGGATGGGTATTATTGTGACGGTAAAATTAATCTAGGTATACGGAGGTTAAGCATCATTGATGTGGCAACCGGCCACCAGCCTATCCACAATGAGGATAATTCCGTTTGGGCGGTTTTCAACGGCGAGATTTATAATTTTCAGGAATTGAGAAAAGATTTGGAAAGGAAAGGGCATAAGTTTTACACCGACCACTCGGATACGGAAGTGATTGTGCATCTTTATGAGGAGTACGGCCTTGATTTTATGCACCAGATTAACGGCATGTTTGCCATTGCCTTGTGGGATAAAAATAAAAGCTCTCTTTTCTTAATCAGGGACCGGATGGGAGTAAAGCCGCTTTTCTACGGCTCGGTAAACGGTTCGTTAATTTTTGCCTCGGAGATCAAGGCCATCCTCGCCCATCCTGAGTACCGAAAAGACATAAATTATGAGGCCGTCTATCATTATTTCACCTTCAAAAATATTCCCGCCCCTTTTACTGTCTTTAAAGGAATAAATTCTCTTCTCCCCGGAGAAATATTAATTTTTTCCAAAGGAAGATTAAAACGACAAAAATGGTGGAGGATTAAATTTACCGAGAATAACGAATATGATCCGGTTTATGTCAAAAATCGGATTATAAATCTCTTGGAGGATGCCACAAAGGTAAGGATGATTAGCGATGTGCCTTTCGGCGCCTATCTTAGCGGCGGAGTAGATTCCAGTTCGGTGGTAGCATTAATGACCAAATTTTCCAGCAAACCAGTCAAGACTTTTTCTTTAGGCTACGAAGATGAACTAAAAAATAAAGAAGCAGATTTATTTTATGCGCGCAAGGTTTCTCGGGCATTTAAAGCCGAGCATCACGAATACATAATGTCCCATAAAGAATTGGTTGAAGATATAGAAGAAGTAATTGGGGCATTTGATCAACCTTTTTCCGGAACCATCTCCACTTTTTTTCTCACTAAATTGATCAGGAAACACGTTAAAGTCGCCCTTTCCGGAGACGGTGCTGACGAACTTTTTGGCAGTTATCTCTCGCACCGGCTCGCCCAACCAATGTACTATTTCGGACAACTCTACGATAAGATAAATTCCGAAAGCCTTACCAGCGAAGAAAAGAAATTGTTTTTGCCTTTTGAAATTAATTTTCTAAAGGAGCTATTCGATAAATCCAGCGGCGAAGAGGCGAAATGGCGTTATTATCTTTATGTATTTACCGACGAGGATAAGGCAAGTTTATTGAATGATGATTTTAAAAGCCAAATTAAAAAGGTAAGGACCCTTTCGTTAATAAAAAGTTATTTTAAAAAGGTTAGCTCTAGGGATCCTCTGAATCGGATCTTAGAAATGGAGTGGAATACTATTTTCCCGGACCAGGTTTTGGCATTCGTGGATTTCCTTTCCATGGCCCATTCGGTAGAGATACGTTCTCCATTTCTAGATTATAGATTGGTTGAGTTTGTGGCAACCATCCCAGGTAATATGAAAATCAAAGAAGGAAATGTCAAGGATATTTTAAAGCAGTCCGTGGGGCCGCTTCTTCCTGAAGGTATAACCAAAAGGCCGAAAGAGGGATTTGTGTTACCCATTTTTGACTGGATGATAGATAAACTTAAGAATTATAGCACGGAAGTATTATCCGAAAAGAGGCTAAAGAGACATAACCTGTTGGATGTTGCTGAGGTAAGAAATATTTTACAGGGGTATTATTCGGGCAACAGAAGCAATGCAGGTAAGGTATGGAATTTAATTATGTTCCAGATTTGGTGGGAAAAATACTTTGGTTAAAAAAGAAAAGATAAGAGTAGTTCTATTCGCGCTTACCGGATTCGGTAATGCTGTATTAGAGGCTTTGTTGAAGGATACGAGGGTGAGGGTAGCCGGATTATTCACCCGGCCTAAATCAAAAAAGCCATTTCCCCATTATCCTTGCGTCCAGTTAATGGATTTGGCACGAAAGAATAAGGTATCTGCTTATACCGGTAACATAAATAGCGCGCTCACCGTCATTAAGAAGATTCGTCCGGATTTAATTCTGGTCTGTACCTTTGACCAAATAATACCCCGGAAGATTATAAAATTATCCCGGTGGGGAGTGATAAACCTGCATCCCTCGCTTTTGCCTAGATACCGCGGAGCAACCCCGACCAATTGGGTATTACTGAGGGGCGAGAAGGAAACCGGCGTAACCGCACACTTCATTGAGAATGAAAAAGTAGATGCCGGACCGATTATTTTACAACGCAAAATCAGGATTCATCCTGATGATAATGATGGAATACTTAGAAGAAAACTGGCTGTATTGTCAGTCGGGCTTACGTGGGAATTAATTTCTTTATTGATATCTGGGAAAATACGAGTTAGGCAACAGAACGAAGGGCTATCCAGCTGGTTTCCAAGAAGAAGCCTCAAAAGCGTGAAATTGGACTTGGGTTTGACCTGCGATGAGATATTGAATATGATTCGGGGATTAACGCCATTTCCCGGGGTTTATATTGTAAAAAATAGAAGAAGGTCGGTCATTAAAGCGAAAAAGATTTCGCCAAATCGTTTATGCCTCATTCTAAAAGAAGGCAGGAGTCTTACCATAAACTGTGCGAGATAACGAAGGGAGAGAAAATTGAAGATTGAATTTTATCGCCATAACATCTCGGAGAAAGACATTGCCAACGTCAACCGAGTTTTGCGTTCAGTTTTCTTGACTACGGGGAAAGAGGTGGCGAAATTCGAAGATAATTTTTCCAGATTTTTGGGTTGTAAATATACAGTGGGATTAACCAGCTGTACCGCCGCTTTGCATCTTTCGCTTTTGGCCTTTAATATAGGAGTCGGCGACGAAGTTATTACCACGCCATTATCTTTTATCTCTACGGCTAATAGTATTCTTTATGCAGGCGCAAGGCCGGTTTTTGTTGACGTGGAACCGGAGACTGGGAATATAGATGTTTCCTTAATTGAAAAGGTGATAACCAAAAAAACCAAAGCCATTATTCCAGTACATTTATACGGTCAGATGTGCGATATGAAAAGATTGCGTAAAATTGCCAATAAACACAATTTGATTATTATTGAAGACTCTGCCCACTGTATAGAGGGCAAAAGGGACGGTATAAGGCCGGGGCAGTTAGGTGACGCAGCATGTTTTAGTTTTTACGCCACTAAAAATATAACCTGTGGGGAAGGCGGGGCTATAACTACCAACAACTCTGCGATTGCCAGCAAATTAAAAGTTCTGAGAAGTCACGGTATGTCAAAATCAGCCGGAGAACGCTACACTGGAATATATAAACATTGGGATATGGAGTTGCTGGGTTGGAAATACAATATGAGCAATATTCAGGCCACGTTGCTGCTCAATCAGTTAAAGCTTATTAATAAGAGGCTCGCAGAAAAGGAAAAGCTTGCTACGGAATATCTAAGGGCTTTTAAGAAAATGCCCCAAATAAAAACACCAGAAACCTTGTCTGGCGTCAAACATGCCCGTCATCTTTTTACTATATGGGTTAAGCCACAAGAGAGAGATAGATTATTACGGTATTTGCAGAGAAAAGGTATCGGCGTAGCGATTAACTTTAGGGCCATTCATACCTTGAGTTACTATCGGCAGAGATTCGGATTTAGAAAAGGGGATTTTCCGTTGGCGGAAATGATCGGAAACTCAACCATTTCCATTCCCTTGTATCCCAAATTAAGAAAAAAGGAAATTGGCTATATAATCAAAACCGTTAAGAATTTTTACTCATAGTAGTAAAAAAAGGAGTAATTATGAATATCTGGCACGAAGATTTAGTGAATAATTTACCTAAGCCGAAGGTGGATATTTCGGTAGTGACCTGTCTGTGTAATGAAAGAGATAATCTGGAATCCTTTTACCAACGCACAAAAAAAGTCGTCGACGGAATGGGCCTATCATATGAGATCGTTTTTGTAGACGATGGCTCTACCGATGATAGTCTCGCAGTGCTGAAAAAACTTGCCCAAAAAGATCCCGGTATTAAGGTTATCCGGCTGAGTAGAAATTTCGGTCAGCATATGGCTATGACTGCGGGATTTCGTTATTGCCGGGGTAAGCGCGTTCTTTGGATTGATAGCGATTTGCAGGAAAATCCCGAGGACCTGCCCAAGCTAATGAAGAAAATGGACGAAGGGTATGATATTGTCTGCGGAGAACGTAAAAACTACGGGGTGCCTTTTTTAAGGCGGATTAGCTCGGCTATATTCTTTAAGACATTTAATCTTTTTTCCGGACTGGAAATCCCTATAGGAATTTCGACCCTGCGGCTCCTTAGCAATAGAGTGGTCAGCCAATTCAATATTCTTACCGAGCACTCTCGGTTTATCACCGGTTTACAATTCTGGCAGGGGTTTCCTCACGCTACGGTAGAGGTCACCCATAATCAAAGGGTAGCGGGAAAGAGTAAATACAATCTTTTTAAAATGTTAAAGCTTGCTTCTGATTCTGTTTTGTCTTTTACTAAATTCCCCCTAAGGATTGCCACGTTTCTGGGATTAGTCTCGGCTCTTATTTGTTTGGCTATAACTATATATACGCTTATCCGCTATGTATTCGTCGGCGTGGGTATTAATTTGGCAGCGTTTCTGAATTTCTTAATTTACCTGATGGCAAGTATGCTATTCCTCATCCTGGGTATAATCGGAGAATATTTAGGCCGGGTTTATGTTGAGCTATTGAATCGGCCGCTTTATATAATCTCGGAGAAGATAAATGTCGATTAATAAATTAAGTTTTTTGTTTAAAAACTCTAGATTTTACCATCCCCTAAGAGATGTTTTCAGCTCGGGTCTGCCCGCCGGCAAGCATTATGAAATGATATATGATTATGTTCCGCCATCCGGCATTATCTTAAATCTGGGCAGCGGCTCAAAGCGCTTGTCAAAAAAGATAATAAACGTAGATTTATTCTCTTATAGAGGAGTGGATGTCGTAGCCGACGTCAATCACCTGCCCTTTAAGGATAATTCAGTTATTGGAGTAATAAATATTGCATTGCTGGAGCACCTGTCTTCTCCGACAAAGGCCTTAACAGAGATCAATAGGGTTTTGGCTCGAGGGGGATATGCGTATTCAATAGTTCCTTTCATCCAGGGTTTTCATGGAGCGCCGTTTGATTATACCCGCTGGACAAAGCTCGGGCTGGAAAAACTATTTTCAGATGTTGGTTTTGAGAAAATAAGATTAGGAGCAGTAGGTGGACCGACTTCTGCCTTCTTATGGGTTTTTCAGGAATGGCTAGCCATTTTGCTTTCTTTCAATATTAAATACCTCTATTTATTCTTTCTTTATCTTTTTATGCTTCTTACTTTCCCGCTGAAATATTTGGATATAATCCTGAATAAGTATAAATTTGCTTCTAACATAACCTCCTGTTTTTATTATTTGGGCAGAAAAAGTTAAGTTAAAAAATGAAGAAAACCACCATTTTTATTTTATCTGTTTTGATACTGTTTTCCATTGCCATCAGGATGGTTTCTATTATCCGTCCCGATGGCATGGCAGAGAAAGAGGATTATAATCTCTCTCCGGCAAATCCTATTCCCATTCAGATTGAGGATGATGATGGCAAAGTGACCATGGATGTTATTTTGAAATATTACAGCCTGAAAAAGTATCCTCCATATAGGGTTGGCGGCCCGATGATTTATTTCTGCCGTGCTATATTTTTCTTCGCTTCCAAGTTAGGCGTATTAAAAATCTATAAAGACCCCCAGCTTTATGCCTTTTATCCTGAAGAGGCTAATAAGCTATTTATCTTTGCCCGTTTAATAGTTACCCTTGTCTTTATTCCGGGGATTATCCTGGCGCTTTATTTCATCTGTCTAAGATTTTTTAGCAAAACCACAGCTTTATTATCAGTCTTTCTAATAGCTATTAACCACTATTTTTTAGCTTGGTCCTGGCTTTTAAAGAGCGAATTCTGCACCATGTTCTTCTCTTTATTAGCATTGTACAATTTGTTGAGAATAATCGAAGAGGATAAAATTAAACACTATGTGGGATGTGGTATATTTCTGGGTATTTCCGCAGCGACTAAGCTTTCGGCTCTGCCGTTAGTGGTTATTGCATTCATAATTTCCATTCTTCTAAAAATAAAAAATGGCAAAATTATTGCGCCTATATTTAATCGGCAAAATAAGATTATGTTTGCCGCCTTTATTGCCAGTTTCTTTATTTCTGATCCGTCATATCTTTTAGAATTTAGGCAATTCGTAAAATTGTTCCTTTTTGGTAGGGTCTTGCAAGGCGAAGGATCAAATCCAATTCTTTCAAAATTTCATGAAATCGTACCTGGGTTTATATTTTTGGTTAAGGAATTTTATGCGCTTGCTGGCCCGGTATACTTTTATCTCTCCCCATTGATTTTAGTTTATATCCTTTGGATATTTATCCATCTAAGAAGTTCGGGGAAGGCAGGTTTGTACAGGCTTACGGTTATTTTATTTCCGATTGTTTATTTCTTGTATTTGATTCTAACCTGGACCAATGCCTATAAATACGTTTACTATTTTATGTTTCCCTGCTTGCCCTTTGTAATCATTATCATTGCAGATATGATTAGTACTTTTTTCCACAGAAGCTGGCAGGGCGGAGTGGCTGGGAAGGGAATGGGAATACTTCTGTTAACCTTAGCGGCTTTTACCGCCAGCCTGAATATTAAGTGGACCTATGATTATTATAGTTTTTGGACTCATCAGGATAGTAGGCAGCTGGCCAGAGATTGGATTACAGACAATCTTCCAAAAGGCACTTCAATCGGAGTTCCTTTTGAAGGCCATGGCCTATTTAGTCCTTACTTCAAATTGGATCCTTTCAAATATAACTTAATTCGGGCTGGTTCTAATTTTCAAGATATAGATAACAAATTGCCTCAATATCTTTTTTGGCCAAGAACTGACTTTAATTTTTCTCCTATGCCAAAGAATGATAAATATGAAATATTTAAACAGTTCAATGCTGCAAAAGATATTTTAAAGAATACCAAAATCGCTTTTATGCACCGAGTTCAACCTTACGATATAGCTGAGCTTAAATCACAATTTGTTCCCAAAGAAAACTACACTTTAGAGTATAGGGTGGGAAATTTGACGAGAAACGATCCCGAAAAGCACTTCCGAATTTTAAGCTGGCAGGCAATAACTTTTTTGCCGGTTACCAGCGAGATAGTAGAAAAAAAGGAGGGTACCCTAATCGATGTAACTAACAATTATTTCTCAAGGATGGTGCTTCCTGCCAATCCCGAAGGATTCAGGAGCGGATATTTCCTGCACAATATGCCGGTTTTCTTTTTTCCGGTTTGTAATATAAAATACCTGATTACCAAAGACGATCAGATAGTAAGAAATGAATTCTTGAAAAATCCATCAGTCGAAATGTCTCTCGTAGAAAATTGGGAAATAGAGGGCAAGAAATATCTCTTGTTACAAAATAAAGAATATTTACCACCGGTATTTTTTGTCGGCAATGCCGAGGTAACAACAGAAAGGGTAAATAAGGATTACAAATTGCAAAACCTCCTTGAAGGCACATTAAAAGACGGCAAGGAGAATTTTACGATAAAAGGTGATTTTTCTATACGAATAAGCCGAGAAACGCTTAGTAAGTATTTCGGAAAATATTTATTGCTCAGTTTTTATATTAAAACCAGAAGTCCGCAAGTTGCTGTCACTATCAGAAACAATTTTGAATCGAAGACTATCGAATATAATGTAGGGGGGATAACAAAAGTAATGTTTCCTGTTAAGTTAATAAAGAAAACTGATTTCATGGAAATAGTCATTCAGACAAAGGACAGGGCAAAAATACATGGTTTTAAGTTAACCGATTTGGATTTGTTTTCTAAAAATGCCCAAGTCGAAATTTTAGAATTTGGTTCACGTAAAATTGAAGCCGGAGTCAGAACAGGTCAAAAGGGCCTCATAGTTTTTAGTATGCCTAACCACGGGAATTGGAGTGCCTTAGTCAACGGCAGGAAAACTAAGATTCTAGGCGCATTTAATGACGCCCTACCTGCGGTCTTTGTTGATAAGGGTGAGTCTTTGGTTAAATTAATTTATAATTAAATGACTACCGCCGCCATATTGCAGCCTTCGTATCTTTCTTGGCCCGGCCATTTTTACTGGATGAAAAATTGCGATGTATTTATTTTCTTGGATGATGCGCAATTTACCCGCCAGGATTGGAGAAACCGTAATTTTATTAAAACTGCCCAGGGAAAACAGCTTTTGACCGTGCCGGTGCATTGGTATGGGAATTCTTATGCACCTATAAATACTATAGAAATTGCCAATGAGCATCAGTGGGCAAAGAAGCATTCACAGGCTTTACGCATAGCTTATGGAAGAGCACCGTATTTTAAACAATACTTTCCGTATTTTGAAAAAATATTCTCTCGTAACTGGAAGATGCTTTCTGGTTTGACTATTACCACTATGAAGGATTTGGCAGCATTTCTCGATATCCGACCGCGCTTTGTCGTATCCTCCGAGCTAAAAATACATACCGAAAATAGCACCGATAAATTGGTAAAGCTGTGCCAGGCGGTAGGGGCAAAGACATATGTTGCAGGTAAAAGGGGTTATGAAAACTACATCGAACACCGCTATTTTGAAGAGGCGGGGATTAAGATTATCGTTAAGGATTATGCTTCGATAGAGTATCCTCAGCTATGGGGAAATTTTATTTCCCATTTATCAGTAGTGGATCTTTTGTTTAATTGCGGAGCGGAATCGAAACAATACATTGAAAATATTGATAATGGTTAGAATATTAAGAGCACTTCCGAATATTGTTTAGGATCCTTTGGTTAGATAAGGATCCGGAATTAATAGTTTATAAATGCGGAGGTAATAAAATGACTGATTTTGAAGATAGTGAGAAGGAATTTAAAGCTCCCTGGAAAGCTTGGGCAGATAAATACAAAGACTCGCCTCGGGCCACTTTCCGGGATCAGATTCAGTTTGAAATGGAAGTAAAAGCCATATACGATAGTATTTCTAAAAAAGGCGAACGAGTTTTAGATTTAGGATGCGGTAATGGTGCGTCGTTTTCTATGTTATTAAAACTCGGTTTAAAACCAAGTGCGATTAGCGGCGGAGATGCTTTAGATAAATTTATTAATATTGCAAGGAAAAAAATTCCCCATGGCGATTTTTTTATAATGAATTTAACTAGTAAAGATTCAATCTGTTGGGAAAAAATAAAGGATTTTCGACCAACCGTTGTAATCTTAAAAAGAGTTTTGTGTAATCTTTCTGGAAGAAAATCTCAACGGCTAGCGCTCGCCAGGGTATGCAGGTGTTTGCCCAAAAGTTGCAAAATAATTATCATTGAGCCGATGCAAGAGGGTTTGCAAAGGCTAAACATTTTAAGATACCTATTTGGTTTAGAGGCGCTTAAAGAACCAATGTTTAATGAATACCTTCGCTGGGAAGATATTCATTATTGTCTAAAAAAAAGTTCTTGCATTAATATAACCAAAGTTGATTACTCGAGCACATATTATATAGGGTCACGGATACTGCAGCCATTTTTTTGGCCTGATGTTGAACCGGATTACAATCATCCCATAAATAAATATTTCTCAAAACTTCCTTATCGGGAAGGTTTTGGTTTACATTGGATTATTAGAGCAAAGAAATCTTAAAGGTTTTTGATATGATAAACTTTGAAACTATAAGCATTGTTGTAATCGTGGCGTCGATGAGTTTTATCCTGCAGATTTGGCCAAGGCTTAAAAACCGCTATTTTGGCATTGATACCTGGAGATTTCTGCTTTTGGCAGATTATATCAGGCAGCATAAGAAGTTTCCGGATGTGATACGTAATGCTTATATTATTGAAACGCCGATGGATAATCCGCCGCTTCTGCCATTAATTTTGTCGTTCTTTAAAAAGAAATGGATGGACAGAAATCAGGGATTTGTTTCTCCGGTTTTCGATATAATTACAAACATTTCAGTTTTCATAATTTCTTTTCTTCTGACCAAAGATTATGTGACTTCTTTTCTCGCTCAAATTATATATTCCTTAACTACAGTTGTGACGCTTGAGGCAAGCAATCTGAGCTTGCGCACGCTTAGTAATTTGATATTTTCTTGGACGGTTGTATTCTCTATTTTTTATGCCCAGATAGAAATTTGGCCATATTTTATTTTAGCTGTTTTGTTTTTAGTCCTGCTAAGTTATACTCACCGGATGTCTGTGCAGGTTTTGTTTTTTCTTTTTATTGGGCTGACGATATGGAGCAGGGATGTAACGTATTTGGTAATATTTTTTGTAGGTATTTTCTTATCGGTATTTTTATTTAACGGATATTACTTGAGATTTCTGCGGGGGCACTTACTGATGATTTCTTTCTGGATGTATAATATACAGAACCGCCTGGCGCATCAAATAAGGGGAAACCCGTCGAGAAAAAATAAACATGTTGATTTTGTACGCAGAGTTGAGTATTTAATCTGGAAAATACCTGTTTTGCCGCTTTTAGGACCTAATTTATGGAATATTTTAGTTTTTATTTTTACAGGATTGTATTTCTTAGACCATGATTTTTTAATGCCATTTCCGAATTTGATATTTACGGCTTTTATGCAGTGGTCAATAATTCTTTTTATTGCGGCAATTATATTCAATCTTAAGCACCTGCGTTTCTTAGGAGAGGGGCAAAGATACCTGGAATATGCAACTGTTCCTTCTGCAATCGTCAGCGCAAGTTTATTAAGAAGCGCCTGGTTAAATAAAAATACCTCAATGCTTGCCGTATGGATAATTTTTGTTGGCGTTGGCATCGGCTTAGTTTCGCTTATCTTGATAATTTTCTTTCAGCGTAAACTCGTACTCGATAATCCGGATAAATCAGTTACCCAAGATTTATGGAATGTTATTGATTATCTAAACGCACAAAAAGAACAGGTGCGAATTGCCTGCATACCTTACGGATTGTCCGACGCTTTGGCATATTTTCTTAAGAATAAAAGAGTTTTATTGTCAGATAACAGCGTTGGCGTCTGGGAATTGCGGGATTTCTGGCCCTTAATTAAAAGGCCTCTTCAAGAAATCGCCGACAAATACAATCTTAATTTCTTTTTGGTAAGCAGCAATTACGTCGGTGTTGATGAGATAAAAATAGTTACCTTTAAAAAGGTTTTCGAAAAAGGCCCGTATGTACTTTTGCGGAGGGGATAAATCATTTCCAATATGAAACTTAAAGAAAAAATATGGCTGGATGGTATGAGGTAGTATGAAAAGGTATTTATACAGATGTTGGGGGCAGAAAAATTTCAGAATGTCCTTGATTTAGGTTGCGGCGAAGGGACTTTTACCGTAGGAATAAAGGAACGTTTGGGGCTAGTTAAGGTGGTAGGTGTTGATAATAATAGAGAAAACATGAAAAAAGCAGATGCAGCCGGTGTGGAGACTGTATTTAGCGATCTCAATCAACCATTACCTTTTCCCGATGCCTCATTTGATTTGATATTTTCTAATTTTGCGATAGAACATTTATTCAATGTGGATAACTTTATAAAGGAAATTAAGCGCATCTTAAAAGTAGGAGGTTGCGCCATTGTTGGCACGGAGAATCTTGCCAGCACTCATAATCTTCTGGCATTGGTTTTGGGAATGCAGCCGTTTCCAATGAGCATCGCCTTAAGTTCGCATTTCCGAGTAGGGAACAGTTTGCAGGATAATAATCTTAAGCCTTTAACTTCCCAAGAAAATCCGCATATCAGGGTTTTTGCCTATCAGGGATTAAAAGATATTTTCCGGGTTTATGCTTTCAAGGTAGAGAGGGTAGCTGGCTCTGGGTATCCACCTTTCTGGGGTTGGCTTGGTACTTTTTTGGCTAAAGTTGATCCCCGGCACGCGGCTTTTAACTTAATCAAAGTGAGAAAATAAATTATTATCATGAATAAAGATAACCATATCTATGTTTTAGGCCTTAACCTCTATCATGGCGCAACCGCCTGCCTTATCAAGAATGATGAGGTTATTGGCTGCGTTAGCGAGGAGCGGTTTACGCGCAATAAAAATCAACTGGGGATTCCTCGGGAATCCATTCGTTATTTGCTTAAGAGTAACGGGCTGGCCATTGATGATATTGCTGTGGTGGGTTTGGGCGGTAAATGGCCTACCGCTTTAATGATCGCAGGGCACGCCGAGAAGAGTTTCAACCCGACTCGTGCAATCATAAATCTGGTAGGCCTAATTTTGTTTAAGGCTCCTTTTCTAACCCCGATTTACGAATGGTCCCATCGCAACATCTATCAGCGCTTAGTTTTTCCTAAATTAAGGCAAAAAATGGACGAGGAGCTGCAGGCAAAAACCGGGTTACATAATTTTTTGCCTTTTGACCATCACGACTGCCACATCGCATCGGTATTGTATGGTTTTATTCCCGATGCCAATAAAGGTAAACATGCGGTTTTAACCCATGATGCTGCTGGTGACGGAACCTGTTCTTCGGTCACCTTAATAGAAGAGGGTAAATGGAAGCCGATTGGCAAAAGAACTCCCAATGCCTTTTCGCCGGCCTGGATGTATTCGGTGGTTACCGATTTTTTAGGCATGAAAATCCTGGAGCACGAGTATAAATTAATGGGTCTGGCTCCTTATGCCGACAGCAAGGGCGTAGAAAATACCTATCAAAAATTGATGCCCTTGTTCAGTTTAAAAAAGGATCTTTCCTTTGTCACAAAGATACATTGCCATACCTATTACCGCTGGCTAAAGAAAAATCTGGAGCGCCACCGTTTTGACTGGATTGCTGGTGCGGTGCAAAGGGTAATTGAAGAACTGCTTTTACAGTGGGTCAAGCTGGCAATAAGAAGAACTGGGGTAAAAGATATCGCTTTAGGCGGAGGGGTTTTCTTGAATGTAAAGGCCAATATGCTGATTTCCGAAATGAAAGAAGTGGAAAGGCTTACCGTTTGCCCCACCTCCGGAGACGAATCCGCGGCCATAGGAGCAGCCTATCTGGCATATAAAAAGATTTGCGAAGATAGAAATATTACCTTTGAGCCAAAGCCGGTTAGGCATCTTTATTTAGGAGCTGCTTACAGCGATACGGAGATAAAAGAGGCAATCAATAAATATAATTTTAAGCATCAGGTAAAGGTTCAGGATTGCGAAGATATCGAAGCCAAGGTAGCGGAATTATTGGCCTCCGGTAAGATTGTGGCGCGTTTTTCCGGAGCTGCGGAATGGGGCGCGCGGGCTTTGGGAAATCGTTCTATTCTTGCCAATCCTTCTGATCCCACTGTTGTCAGGATTATCAACGAGCAGATTAAATGCCGGGATTTCTGGATGCCCTTTGCTGCCTCGGTTTTAAAAGAAAAGGAATCTGATTATATCATCAATCCCAAGGGGATTGAGGCTCCTTATATGGCTTTGGCCTTTAGAACCACGGAATTGGCGCGTAAACATCTTTGCGCTGCCATTCATCCCTTTGATTTTACTATCCGGCCGCAGATAGTAGATAAAGAGATAAATCCTTCCTACCATAGATTAATTTTCCTTTTTAAGAAGAGCACCGGCATCAGTGGGGTGCTTAATACCTCGTTTAATATCCACGGAGAACCTATGGTATTTTCTCCTAGTGACGCATTGCATACATTTGACGATTCCGGCCTAAAATATCTGGCTATAGGAAATTATTTGGTGGCTAAATTATGAAAAGTTCCTATCTTAAATCCGCTTTTATAGCCACAACCAGCCATCTTATTGACGGCGGCAGGGCGAGAGAAGTGCAGAGTTCTTTATCCTGGCCCTTGATTGATTATTTTTATCTTCGCTGCGAGCGATTGGTAGTTCTGGAATTGCCATTGCCAAGAAAAGGGATGGTTTATCGACCGCAGGCGGTGCGGTACCTAAATGGTAAATTTATAGAACGAAAAATAATGCCCTGGATTTTATGTTGGCCATTTATTATCCCCCAGAACCAATTAAGGCCACGGACTTACCTTCGTTTAAAGATTAGGGATATAGTGGCGGTAGTCTGGTTTATGTTGTTTTATCGGCAGCGTTATGAACTTTTTATAGGAGTGGAATCACTTTTAGCGATTCTCGGAGGATTTCTTAAAAAATTGGGCGTGGCGAGAAAGACGGTCTACTATATTTCTGATTGGGCTCCTCGCAGATATCGAAACAATCTATTAAATTGGTTTTATATTAAAATGGACTGGTGGGCCTGTCTTTTAAGCGATTTTATTTGGAATTTTACCTACACGATTGGCGAGGCCAGAAGAAATATTTTAAAATTCCCTATGGAAAAAGCCGGTAAAGAACTCTGGGTGCCGTTTGGATTTATTCCGGATGGTGTGGCTCTTCCGCAGGAGAAAGATATTGATTTGAGGCGTTTGGTTTATTGCGGCGGCATCGGGCCGGAATATGGGGTAGATTTGATTATTGACGGCCTGGCTTTAATTAAGAAAGAAATCCCGAATATTAAACTGGATATCCTGGGAAGCGGCGGGGGGGTTGAGGTTTTGCAGGACCGGGCCAAGCATTTAGGCCTCGACGAGAATATCGTCTGGCACGGATATATTTCAAATCGCCAGGAAATCCTAAGCTATTATTTAAAAGCAGCTGTAAGTTTAGCCCCATACGCACCGCTTGAAAATAGCGTAAAAAGATACGGGGATGTGATTAAGATCCGCGAAGCCATAGGCTGCGGTTTGCCGGTTATCACCACCAATGTGCCGCCTTCACATAAAGAAATCCTGGAAAAAGGTCTGGGTGAGGTAATAGATTATTCCCCTGAATCATTGGCCAGCGCAGTAATTAGACTTTTAAACAATCGAGATTATTATTTTTCAATGAGACGCAGGGTCATCGAGTCATCAAAGGATAATCTCTGGGAAAATATCTACGACCGGACTTTGCAGGCAATGGGTTATGATAATAGAGTACTTTATGCTAGGGGCTTTCAATAATTATGGTAAGTTGTCCGATTTGCCAATCTGCTAAGACCAGAAAATATTTTTCCGATAAGACGCTTACCCTTTTTCGTTGCAGTCTATGCGGCGTGAAATTTCAGCACCCCATGCCCACCCCGGAATTTCTTAGCCAGGTGTATAACTCTTCATACTACGATAGTTTATATCCGGAGAAGTTTTTGGGAGAGCAGAAGCTTTTATTCTGCGACCATCTAGGGGAATTAGAGCGTCTCTTGGGAGACAAAAAGGGCAAGCTATTGGATATAGGTAGCGGAAGAGGTATGTTTCTGAGGGCGGCCTTAGAACGGGGCTGGGATTGCGTTGCCCAAGAGTTTTCTAAAGACGCGGCAAAGGCATTACAAGATAAAATAGGGGTTGAGGTAATCGTTTGCAATGATCTTTCACAGGCTGGTTTGCCTTCCGGAAGTTTTGATTTGATAAATTTAAACCATGTCCTTGAGCATCTCTATCAACCGGTAGCGGTTATAAAAGAGATTTACCGGATGCTAAAGCCAGGAGGCTTATTGTATTGTGAGGTACCGCGGCAAAACAACTTTCTAAACCTTCTATCCAATATTCTCGGAAAAAAGGATTTTGGTTTCAGCTATCATCCGGAGCATCTTTTTATCTTTAGTATCCCAGCCATGCGTATTTTGTTTGGTAAGATCGGATTTAAGACGATTACTCTCAGGATTGTCAGCATAGGCGAACCGCATCGTTTTGTCTACGGAGTTCATTACACCTCTTTAGTGACTCATCTTATAGTAAAAATTACTACCTGGCTTAAGATTCAGAATATTTTAGGTGGCGGCAATTTAATGGCAATCGCCAGAAAACCGATATAAAAAATGGCAGAGGTTTTATTAATAAATGCTTCAATAAAATATGCCGGGGTCGCCCGGGGTATTCAGCATTACCCGCCTATCGGGTTAGCCTATTTGGCAGCGTCTTTAGATAAGGCTGGTATTCAATCTAAGATTATAGATCTGGGTATTGAGCCATTAACCGTAGAAGAGATTAATGATATTATAAAATCAGAAAAAATAAGGTTGGTGGGCATCTCGGTAGTAACGCCGCAGATTCATAACGCCATGCGGATAGTGAGGGGTATCCGTTCGGTTTTCGCTGATTCTGTCTCAATCGCGATTGGTGGTTATCATATCTCCAATGACCCTACTTTAATAGATAGATATCCCGAGATAGATTTTGGTTTAATCGGAGATGGAGATATATCTTTCCCACAATTGGCGAAAAGAGTTTTGGATGGCGAAAGAATAAAAGGGATCTTTAATGGTGAGATGACTTCCAGCCTGGATGGACTTCCCATGCCCGCCTACGAACTTACGCCTTTGGAAAGGTACAAAAAAATGGGGTTGGATGCCTATCCTATATTGGGAACGCGGGGATGTCCTTTTGACTGCGTGTTTTGTTCCCGGGCGCCGATGTCCAGAATGGTGATGTATCGCTCTCCAGAAGGAATCTTAGAGGAAATGAGTAGATATTATGATGAGTTTGGGGGAAGATATATATTTCAAGATGAGTCTTTCAGTCTGGATAGAAACAAGGTAATGAGATTTTGTGAAGCTATCTTGAAATGGGGAAAGAAGGTTTATTGGAGTGCCGGTGGGGTCCGGCTGGACCAGGTGGATGAGGCAATGATGGAATTGATGTGGAAGGCAGGCTGCCGTACCTTTTTTGTGGGCATTGAGAGTGGCAGCGAAAGGGTAAGAAATGAGATAGTGAGAAAAAATATTACCGACGAGGAAATCTTCCATGCCTTCAGGATTATGGATAAATTCAAGTTTGAGGTAGAAATCTCTTTTGTCCTCGGGCTTCCCACCGAAACCGAAGAAGAGCTAAGGGAGACGGTTCATTTCCCTTTAAAACTTAAGAAAATGGGGATTCGCTGTATTACCCAGGTGGGCATGAAGCCTTCGGTACCCATGCCGGGTTCACGGCTGTGGGATATTGCCATACAGGAAGGCAAAATCCCCGCAGATTTAATTGATAGATATATCCGCTTTGAGTTGGGCGAAAATTTCTGGCAGGTCTGGCCCAATTACGTCCCCGACGGACTTACCATTGAAAAAATCAGAGCCTACCGAAAATCAGGATATTTGGCATATTATCTGAGTCCAGGTTATATATTATGGCGAGCAAAGAGGGATATAAAAAACTGGAGGCTTTTGAAGGTTGATGCTGCTGAATTGTGGAGTCTTTTAACCACCGGGCACTCTACGATAAGTTTTACTGAATAGAAGGTAATTTTTTGTATGGTAAAGGTATTGTTTTTACAGCGCGATAGCTATGAATGTTTTGGGGTGATGTATCTTTCTGCCTATATTTCGCAAAGCGGACATGAAGCGGAGGTGCTAATCGAGGCCGAGGAGGGAAAACAATTTTTTTCAAAAATCTCCAAGATAAATCCTGACATCATAGCTTTTTCCTTGATGAGCGGCTTGCACGATTGGGCTATTGAAAGAGCCAAAGAAATCAAACGCAGATTTAATATTCACATCATTGCCGGCGGTCCCCATTGCGCCTTTTTCCCGGAGTTCGTGGAAAATGAAGGCGTAGATGCGGTATGTAGAGGAGAAGGGGAGGATGCGCTATTGGAATACCTCTCCATTTTTGATAAAAAAGGTGATTTGACAAATATCCCCGGCTGGTGGGTTAAAACCAGTAAGGCTATTATCAAAAATGAGGTTTATCCCCTGCGTTCAGATTTGGATACGCTTCCCTTTCCCGACAGGGATATTTACCGCAGAAGATACCCTTTCTTAGTTTCCAACACCTGCTGCGAGGTGCTGGTTGCCAGGGGTTGTCCTTACAGTTGTTCTTTTTGTTATAATCAGAAGCTGAAAAGTATCTATGCCGGCAAAGGTCAGTATGTACGCAGAAGCAGCGTAAACAGGGTAATTGAGGAAATTAAAAATTTTAGGCAAAGATACGGCAAGGGATTGAAATGGGTTGCCTTTGTTGATGACCTTTTTATAATGGACCGGCAATGGCTGAGGGATTTTTTGTCTATTTATAAAAAAGAGATACAATTACCTTTTGGTTGTGGCCTGCGAGCCAATCTAATAGACGAAGAATTGGTTAGTATGTTAAAAGAAGCCAGCTGCAGAGCGACCTCTTTTGGCGTGGAAAGCGGTGATAGTGAATTGAGGAACCGGGTGCTTAATAAGAATGTAACCGATGAGCAGGTTATCGCTGCGGGAGAACTATTGGATAGATATGGCATAAGATTTTCCGCCTTCAACATGTTTAATATCCCGGGAGAAGATTTGGCTAGGGCCCAGAAGACCGTTGATTTAAACCTCAGGATTCGTTCGCACAATTATCCCTGGTCTGGGTTGTTGCAGCCGTATCGGGGAACGCAGATATTTGATTTGGCTGATGAGCTGGGGATGATTCCAGAAGGAGAAACCGGGGCGGATTTATTTCATCATGCCAGCCTGATTCAGAAGGATACTGAAAAGCTGAAACAGCTAAATGCCTACTTTTACTGGATGATTCGCTTGCCATGGTTGAGGCCCATATTAATGTGGTTGATTGAGCATCCCTGCGGGATAATTTCTAAGCTTTCACTTCTTTTGACGTCATTTCATAGATATGTTGCTTTGATGTATCCCTTTGAGGGAAATGCGGCTTTTATAATGGCAATTAAAAATGGTATTAAGAGGTTAAAAGCTTATATTTAGGCCAGTATCATACTTACTTATATTAAATTCATATGCTATAATAAGTTTTCCAGTTTTTTGGTATTTATTAATTAGATATCATTTTGAGGTAGCGAAGGGTAAAGATGGCCGAATTTATTATAAAAACTGCTTTATCAATTAACCGGGGGTTTAGAATTTGAAAAGGCAAAACGACAACCTCAAGTCTATCTTAGCGATAGTTTTTCTCTGCTTAGTAGCTTTCCGCGGAGTATTATTTTCTCCTGGTTTGGTGGGGCGGACTTGGGATTGGGCCACTTTTACCTTGCGAGACCAGGCTTTAATATTAGAAACCTTTTATCAGTATTCGTGGTGGGGGCAGATTGCGCTTGGTTTTCCAATTACCTATAATGCCAATTTTTATTCCGATTCAATTATCTATTGGCTATCTTATTTATTGGGAGGAGTTTTAGCTTCTAAGCTAATATTTGTATTATTTCTGATTCTCGGTGCGCATTTTATGTACCTTTACTGCCGGAAATTAGGCATAGGCCCTTTATCAGCTTTAATCGGGGCCATTTTTTATATCTTTAATCCGCCGGTTTATTCTCGAATTGTCACGGGCCATGTTTCGGTGCTTCTGGGTTATGCCCTCATGCCGGTATTTCTTATTTTGCTCGCCGACGCCATTAAGGGCGGCAACAGTTTCTTCATTAAATCTATATTAGCCGGGATAGTGCTTTCAGTATTAGGCTCTAGCCATCAGATGGTTTTAGGTTGCGCCTTTATCATAACCCTGGTTATGATCTTGGGTTATCTATTTTCTCGGAGATATTTCTTCAGGGCATTGTCGGTTGGTTGCATAGTCCTTTTTGTTTTTACTGCCTTGAGCATGTATTGGATTTATCCATTTTTCAAGAATATGGCTTCTGGAAGCGCCACCTATTTTAGGGGCGATATCTCCGTGCAAGAAGAGTTGGTTCCCCGCATTGCCAAATGGAAAAGCACAAGTAACAATTTCTTTAATGCAGTGATAATGAAATCCCGCCTGGGTATGGATACGGAAAATGTATATCCCATTCCTAAATTGTTGATTGTACCATGGTATATAAGCGGTTACATAATTTTACTCTTGATTTGCCTATCTTTTTTTAAAAAACCCTATATGAGGATTAAATGGATATTTGCCATTATCGCCCTCATAGGCGTATTTTTAACCACGGGATACAACACTTTTCTGGGGAGATTATTGTATGAAAGGGTATTAATGAAGGTTATGGCCGTGTTTTTTGAGTATAGCGTAACCAATAGGTTTGCACTATTGGTTTTTTTATCTTACGCAGTACTATTGGCCTACGGACTGGATGTTTTTCGAGGTTATCTAGAAAAGTTGAAGGGAAGTAAAATATAGTTTTACTATGTTATTCTTTAAACTAATCATAAGACTTGTAAAAGTAGCCCAGAAATTTTCGAAAGAAAATAGAGTCGAAATTTTAATTTTGTTGGTGGTGTTCTCTTTTATAATTTATGCTTTTCCTTTTGTATTCGGCAGGATTAATCAGCCGATTCTAAAAGGAACCCAGCCTCTATGTTTAATACTGAATAACACCAGCCCTGCCGAACAGATAGTTTTTGATTTCTTTAAAAATGAAAAGGGAGATTTTCGTCGGTCCTTCTTACCTCCCGGGCATTCTGCTTATGTGGAAGAAAAAGATCCCATAGGGGGATTTAACCACAGTTACCTTTTATATCCTCATGCTGAATTTATTGGCAGCATCCAAAACGAAGAGCCATTCACTCGGTTTATGGTTTATAACCTTTATGCCCAGAATATCAATACCAAATATTTGGGAAAGTTATTCGGCTTGGCAAATGTCAAATACATCCTTTTCCCAAAATACCGGAAACATTATACCTACTTTTCCTTCGGATACTTACGTACCCCGAGGAATTTCCATGAATTGCTTTTTGACCCAGGGAACGCTCTGGAAGATAATCTAGCCAGTCAACAGGACCTCGTTTTGTCTGATAAATTAAAGAAGGCAGATTCTGTCAGGCTTTATGAGAATAGTGATTTTCTCCCCCACCTTTATTTTTCCAAAAGGTTAATAGTAAGCTCCGGGGATTTTTCTATTTTAAATGCATTAACCTATCTACCTAATTTTATTTTTAAGGATAATTCTTTAGTTTTTGCCTCAGATTTGGATTCAGAAGAATTCTTGAAAATAATCAATTATGCCGATGAGATTTTGTTGCATAATAATAACTACTTCGATTATATCCTGCCTTTACTCAAGCCATCTTCTATAATTTACCCGGCCGCATTTGCAAAAGGGTATTTCAGCCATTGGTTTTCATTGAAAGCATGGTGGGATAGGAATTTTTATACCGCTGCCTCTTTGAGTCTAAAAAAAGGTATCCACTGTTTTGATGATAGTGCCATAGATTTAAAGATTGATATTGAATCTCAGCAAGAATACAAGCTTTTTTGTCTTGTTTATTATGGGCCAAGGGGGTCAAAATTGGAATTCAGGTTGGATGGTAGGCAATCAGCCGTCATGGATACTAAAACAAGGACTGATATCGGTTTCAGATGGACCGAATTAGGCAAGGCTAAGCTTGCGGTAGGAAGGCATACCTTAACAATCAAGCCCGTAGCCGGTTATAATGCTATCTCGGCTTTTGTCGTTGTTACCGAAAAACAGCTGACAGAAGCAGAAGATCATTTAAAGTCATTGATTGCTCAGAAGGATATTATGTTGCTTTCCGAGATTGAACAATTAACCGATGGTAATTTGGAAAGAACCGGCGGAGGGCAATTCGTCAAGTCTTTCGATTATTCCTCAGAGAATAAGATAAGGGGCGATATAAAAGAAAGCCGGGATATTGTCTTTCTTACGCCTGAATCTAACGCCATAACCGCCCAAAAGATAGGCGAAGTGATATATAAAGTAGATTTTCCTTTCCGCTCCAAAGAAATTATTATTACTACTTATCCCCGGATATTTAACGATATGGCCAAAAAAAATTATCTGGATACCTATTATTCTTTAGACGGAAAAGAATACCAACTTCTAGATGAATTCCGCAGTAATGGAAATGATAAATGGTCCGGTATTTACGAGACTATTAGAGAAAATAAATTAAATATTAAGACAGAAGTATTGTTCTTGAAATTTGTTTTGACAGGTGGGAGTCAGTTATGGTCGCTTAATACCGGGGCCAACGAACCTATGCAGATAATAGCCAAAAAAGAAACGTTAAACTTCCCTAGCAATGGAGAGTCATTTATTACTCCGCTTCGCGGTAGTCTTTATGTGCCGCAGACGGGTAAGTACGGTTTAAAAATTAGGGTTTTTGCAAAGCAGCCTACCGAGATAAGACTAAGAATAGGGAATAGCGAGAAAAAAGTTAAATGTAGCGCTACAGAAGACTTTTATTGGTTGGATTTGGGCGAAACAAGATTAAGTGCAGGTCATAATACTGTGGAAATCGTTGCCAACCAGCCGGTAAATCTCGATCTTATATATTTATCTACAGGAAAAAGACACATAACAAAGCTGGAAATGCCCATATTAAATTCCAGAAGAGTAAATCCATCCAAATACGAATTATTCCTAGAAGGAAGCAGTGGCGGTTCGCGATTGTTAAATTTTAGCGAACGATATCATAAAAAATGGTTGTTAAGTATTGGTAACGAAAAAATCCGGCCATTGAAAGGTTTTGGATTTTCCAATTTATATATCATCAATGATTCGCAGAATAAAAGAATGGCTGTATTGGAATTTGAAGACCAGAAAGACTTAGACAGAGGTTTTTTGATTACAAAGATTTCATGGTCGGTTTTGATAGTTATCATATTGTTGCTTACCGCCTTTGCCCCTAAAAGGATTAATGCAAGGCCTCGCTGAAAAGCATGTAACCGTTGTTTTTCTCAGCCGCTAGAATAATCAACGGTAAAAGTTTTTAAGTACTAAAATTCTCAGATTATTTTGAGGTAGTCAAATGTCTAGAAAGATTATTATCGTATTAATTATCGCAATAAGTGCTTTTCTATTGTCTCTCTTTTTAGATGCCCTAATAATAAAAGAAGTGCCAGCATTCGAATTTAGAAGTAAAGATGCCTGGGAAACTACCACAATAAAATTATATGAGAAAAATATCTATATTATAAAAATTACCGGCAATAAAAAACCCGAAAGCGTGACTTTTAATTATTCTCCTATCGAAGAATTCGGCTTCAGAGAAGAATACGGAAGGATTGAATTGCTTTTTGAGATTCCTCCCCAACTTATCAAGATAGGCACAAACTATCTTAAAATAAAAGGTTCCTATCCTTACGGCGTAGAGATGGTAAATATCTCCACTCTTTCTAATTCTAAGGATTTTTATTTGGTTGATCTGAAGATCAAAAATGTTGGCGAGAAGGCAATATTCAATTTAACCCAACAGGATTCTTATCTATTAAAGATCTGGGGAATCAGGAGGCCTGAGGCGGTATTCTTAAATGGAACTGCTTTACAGAGTTTTCAAGGGCGTAATAGAGGAGGGTTAGAGGAACAATTATTTAAGGTATCGGCAAGCCTTGTGAAAATTGGTATGAATGAACTTAGAATAAAAGGCCCCTGTGCCTATAGCGTTAGGATAAGAAATTATTTTAGTTCGATAGCCAGCGGTATTCTTTTGTTCGATGATTCATTGGCGACCCGCAAAGACAGTCAGCCGTTTATGCAAAGGATAATAAAGATATTTTTGTTGTTCCTTTTTCTGTCTGCGATATGGATATTAGTTAATTTTGTAAACGGGAAAATTCTGAGAATGCCACAACATAACATCGATAATGCCTACTTGATATCGATTGGTCTCTGTTTGTTATTTGGGTTGATTATTTATCTTTCTAACCAGTTTACTCACTATTGTTTTTTATTTTTCTTTAAGAACTTTGTAGTTACTATCTTAACTATATTTTGCGCATCTTTTTTAATGATATCTCTAGTGATGGCAGTTAGAGACATAAAGATTATTATGGTGTCTTATTCCAATGAGATCCAAAGTTTTAAAAACGGGTTAATACAGCAAAAACATATGCTTCAGTATTTCTTCGCCGAAGCTTCTCAGCATAAGTTCAACTCCGATAAGCTATTTAGCAGTATAAATCAGTTGCCATTTTATAAATTCATACTAGTCTTTATTATTTGGTTGAGAGGCGCTTCGTTTTCAGATAAATGCTTAATAATTTTCATGATTGACATTTTGTTATCTTGTCTATTATTAATTTTTCGCCTAAAATTTTTAGCCGACGCATTAGCTTATCCTGCCTATTTTCTTTTGGTATTGGCTTTAGTAGGTAAGCTTATCACTAGCAGAAAAACATGAAAAGAATGATGTTGGTTATTCTTATGTTCTTTATTTTGACGGCTATAATGACTTTTCCTCTTTTTTTTAAAATCAATTCCTCCATCCCCGGTTTTTCCAGTACCAATGAATCATATGCTTCGATATGGGTTTTCTGGAATATCAAACGTTGCTGGCAGAATAAAATATCTACTTTTCATTGCGACTTAATAGCTGCGCCTTTCGGCATTGAGTTGGGAAAATTTAGCTTAAATTATCCCTTATGGGGGATTATAGATAAAATACTGGTAATATTTACTAATGAAGTTTTCACCTTTAATTTTTTGGTTTTATTTAGTTTTATACTATCTGGAGTTTTTGCTTATTATTTAAGTTATTGGGTTACTAAAGATTTTTTGGCGAGTTTATTTTCTGGTATTGTCTATGCCTTTTGTCCTTATCATTTTGCCAGGGCTTGGCAACATATCGGCCTGGCACAGATTCAGTGGATGCCGTTATACATTTTAGCCCTGCTAAATTTAAGACAGAAAAAAACTGTAAAAAGTGCCGTACTTGCATCCTTGGTACTATTTTTAGTTGTCTCCTTTGACTATTATTATACTTACTTTATGGCTGTGGCTACCGCGGTCTTTATTGTATACCTGGTTATTTTTGAAAAAAGAAATAAATTAGCCACGGTTAGAATGGTATTTCTAAGCGCTGCTCTTTCTTCACTGATAATTTTGATATCTGCCTTTCCGGTATTTAGGTCAATTCTATTCGGGGTAGATTCTAGCGACTTAGCGGCTAGAGGCTATACGCGTAGTTTTGATGATCTCTTCCAGCAATCCGCCCGGCCATTAAGTTATTTTTTGCCTACTGCCCAGCATCCGATATTCGGTAAGCTTACCAGCATCTTTATCGGCTCGCCTTATTACGGTAAAAGCATGACTGAACATGCCCTTTATCTAGGTTGGGTGCCGCTTATACTAGCCTTTGTAGCTGTCAGGGAGTACATAAAGAATATTAGGATAAAAACTTCAAACTCTGAGATTCGCACCGGTAAGAATTTTTACCTGGGATTTTTTATATTTTTAGCTATTGTAGCCTGGTTTTTCTCTCAGCCGCCCTGGTGGAGGTGGGGTCCGGTAAAAATACTAATGCCTTCATTTTTTATGTATAAAATACTGCCCATGTTTCGCGCCTACTGTAGATTTGGGATAGTCGTAATGCTGGCGGTTTCGGTCCTGGCTGGCTTTGGCGCAAAATTAATATTAGAAAGAATCAAGGTTAAAGGCATAAAGTTGTTAATAGCTATTTTATTCTGCGGATTAGTTTTGTTTGAATTCTTAAATTTCCCGCCATTTAAAGTTATTGATTTAACCAGATATCCGGTAGTATACGATTGGCTAAAAGCCCAGCCGGCAGATATTACCATTGCTGAGTACCCACTGGACTTAGATGGTACGAATGAATTGTATCTTTTTTATCAGACCAAGCACCATAAAAAAATAATCAACAATACCCCGCAGGGTTCCTATGCCAATGCCGTTTCGCGGCGGATTGAATATTTAGGCGAAGCGCGGACCGCTGGTATCCTGCGCTGGCTGGGGGTTAAATACGTGCTAGTCCATGAGGATTGGTATAAAAATAACGATAATCAAGAAGAAAAAAGAAAAATTGAGGGCATTGAAAAAAATAACGGCTTAAGATTGCTGGGGCAATTTGAAGATATTAAGGTTTATGAAGTAACTGCTAAACCCGTAAAGCCGGAAGTTAAAGATTAAGATTTTATGGCCAATTCAGATAATTTCTCTAAAGTAAGCGTGATTATCCCCACCAAGAATTCCGCACGCACTATCGGGGTATGTCTTGAGGGTATCAAAGAACAGGATTATAAAGGTGAAGTTGAAATTATCGTGGTGGATAATTATTCCACGGATGAGACCTTAAGTATTGCCAAGAAATTTACAGAGAATATTTATAGTTCGGGTCCGGAAAGATCGGCCCAGAGAAACCTCGGTGCACAAAAATCCGTTGGAGAATACCTATCATTCCTCGATGCCGACATGATACTTTCTAAGGGGGTCATAAGTGAGTGCGTTGAGAGAATGAAAAACCAAGACATATTAGCATTTTACATCCCTGAAAAAATCTTGGGAGAAAGTTTTTGGCTTCGGGTCAGGGATTTTGAAAGAAGTTTTTACAACGCCACGGTAGTTGATTGCGTAAGATTTGTCAGGAGAGAAAGTTTTTTAAAGATCGGCGGCTTTGATGAGAATTTAACCGGGCCGGAGGATTGGGATTTTGACAGAAGGATTAATCAGGTCGGCAAAACCGATATTACAGAGTCATTTTTAATTCACAATGAAATTAATTTTGATTTACAACGGTTCTTGAAGAAAAAACACTATTACTCCCAGGCCTTCGGCAGGTATATTGAAAAATGGGGCAGGGATGATCCTATCGTGAAGAAACAGCTGGGTGGGCAATACCGTTTATTCGGAGTATTTTTTGAACGGGGTAAATGGAAAAAACTTCTTCGGCATCCCGGACTTACCTTAGGGATGTATGGCTTGCGTTTTTTAGTGGGAATAAATTATATCCTGACGCGTTAAAAATGGTGCAAATGACAGATAAAATCAACTCCAAAGGAATTCTGATAGTCACTCCTTTTTTTAGCCCCAATATCGGCGGGGTAGAGACCCATCTGGATGATTTATGTACCTATCTATCACAGAATGATTATCGAGTCTTTGTGGTTACCTACCAGCCTTTAACCACCAGGGTAAAGGGATTGGGTTTGGAGAGAAGGGGCAATATTGAAATCCATAGATGCGCCTGGTTTGGATATGGCTTATTCCATAAATTGAATAACCGACCCTTCCTGAATCTTTTGTATTTAACCCCCTGGCTTTTGCTTAATTCTTTATTCTTTATGTTAAAAAACCATAAAAGAGTAGACGTGATTCATGCTCAAGGATTTAATTCGGCTTTAATCGGTAAGATATTGGCAAAGGTTTTCAAGAAGAGATTGATAATCAGCACGCATGCGATATATAGTTTACAAAAAGATGCCTTTATTTCCAAAATGATTTATTGGATTCTATCTTCAGCAGATAAGGTTTTGGCTATTTCTAATCCTTCTCGTAAAGAGTTAATCAAGATAGGCCTAAGAGAAGAGCAGGTAATAACTTACACCTATTGGGTAGACCAGGAGGTTTTTAAACCCTTGCCGCAATCTTCCAAGAGAAAAGAAATGGGCTGGCAGGATAAATTTGTAGTTTTATTCGTAGGCAGGTTAATAAAAATAAAAGGAATTGAGGTGTTGCTGGAGGCAGCCCGAGATTTTGACGATAAGGTGGTATTCGCATTCATCGGCCAGGGGCCGTTAGAGAATTTGCTTACCGAAGAAAGCCGATTGAAAAATAATGTTAAATTCTTAGGTCCTGTGGATAATCTTCGTTTAGTGGAATATCTGAATGCAGTAGACGTCTTGGCCGTTCCCTCGGTTTATGAAGAGGGTTTCGGCCGGGTTATTTTAGAGGCCCTTTCCTGCGGTATTCCGGTGATTGCCTCAAAAAGAGGAGGAATTGCCGAGGCAATTAATGAAACGGTGGGTGTCCTGATTGATATAAATAAAGCAAACCTGCAACAGGCAATTTTAAATCTTTATCAGAACAGGGAACATTATCTAAGGCTGAAAAATAATGCCCGCGAATATGCGGTTAGCCATTTCAACATAGAAAATGCCGGGGTGATAACTGCAGCCTATCAAAATTCTTAAAGCATGATTTCCGCGCTCATAGATGTTGCCAGAAGACTTTATTACAACCAATTTTTTTCCGGAATCCTGCATACCAGCGTATATTGCTTAAAAAGAGAACTAAAGAATTGCGAAACGGTTTTGGATTTGGGTTGCGGGAATAATTCGTCTCTGCAGTATTGCCGGGTTAAATATTCTGTAGGCGTAGAGAATTTTCCGCCATATTTAGAAGAAAGTAGGCTTAAGCATATCCATAGTGAATATGTACAGTCTGATTTAAACCATATAAATTTTCCCACAAAATCATTTGATGCGGTGCTGCTTTTAAGCGTGATTGAGCATTTAGACAAGGAGTCGGCCGGAATCTTATTGGATAAAGCCGAAAAGATTGCCAAAAAGAAGGTAATCATTACTACGCCGAGAGGTTTTTTAAAGCAGAATGTGGTTGACGGCAATGAATTACAGCAACATAAATCCGGGTGGGAAATAGAAGAGATGGGGCAGCGCGGGTACAGGGCGTGGGGGATGAGCGGCTTAAAGATCTTGCGCGGGGCTGAAAATCCCTGCAGTAACAGCAAGGATTTCCTCGCCTCTTTGACTTCAACCATAAGATTCAGGCCGAAACTCTTCTGGGCCCTGGTTGCAGAATTGTCTCAGGCTTTTGTGTATTATTTCCCGCAATTTGCCTTTGAGGTTTTTTACGTTAAGGAAATAACTGCTTAATATAGTGGATAAACTAGAAATCACCATAATTATACCGGTTTATAATAACGCAACTATCTTAGAAGCGGTTTTTGATAGTATAGAAAATCAGAATTATCCAGTTAAACAAATAATTATTATTGACGATGCCTCATCTGATAATTCTTTAGCGCTCATTAAAGCACATGCTACTCGTTCCAGATTTAATGTGACCATAGTTGAAAATAAAAAAAGCCAAGGCCTGGCAGCCTGTTTTAATCAGGGGATTAGGCTCTCCGCCACGGAATTTGTGATTACCTTGCACGCAGATTGTGGGTTGGTGAAAGAGGCGGCTATTGAAAAACTGGTTGAGCCTTTTCAGAAAGAAAATGGGGTTTTGGTTACTTATCCTTGCTTATTGCAGCCGGAAGGAGTCTGGAATAAATATAATTTTTGGCTCAAGGCGCAGTATTCTCAGTGGGTAGGTAAAAGGCATCGCACCTTATCCGGGAAGTTTGATTGTTTTCGACGCCAGACCTTAATGGATATCGGTTTATTTGATAACCAGACCTTTAGAAGTGCCGGGGAGGATATTGACATTCATAATCGTCTCAAAAAAATAGGTAAGGTCGTGGGCTCCCAGGCGGAAATTATTCATTTACATAGCAACAACCCCGGCTATAATATCAGGGACTATCTAAGGAAAAATAATCAATTTGCCGAATGTTACGGGGCCCTGTTCCGCAAGCATTACCTTTACAATACCAGCAAAGCGTATCTGGCGGCAATATTCTGGAGGCCGCTAATGGCAGCCGGGATTATAATTCCCCAGACCAGGATTTGGGCCTTGGCACTTTCTTTGTTATTAATCTTTTGGTACAAGCAGAAATTTATTCTTAATCAGTGGTGGAATCCCCGGATTTTAATTTTCCTTGCTTTTAATATCATTCTATTCTTTTGTTACACCTATTATTTTTTAAAAGGATTTATATCGGGCAGGCAAACCATTTAGAAGGGGAAGAGGATGAAAGGCATTTCAGTAATCGGGTTAGGAAAACTGGGTTTGTGTATTGCCGCCTGTTTTGCCGATAAGGGTTTTAAGGTTACGGGCGTAGATATAGACATTGATAAGATTGCACAAATCAATAAAGGAATATCGCCCATTGAAGAAACCGACTTAGCCCAATTGGTAAAAAAGGCCAGGCGTAATTTAAAGGCAACCGGAGATTGTGAGGAGGCAGTGTTAAATAGCGATATCTCTTTTGTCGTGGTAGCCACTCCCAGCCTGGCCGACGGTAGTTTTTCCAATGAGTATTTGGAAAAGACGCTCCATAAAATCGGAGATGCCTTAAAGAAGAAAAAGGGTTACCACGTGGTAGTAGTTACTTCCACGGTTATGCCCCAGACCGTAGAAAAGGTAGCCAAATTTATCCTGGAAAAGAATTCCGGCAAAAAATGCGGCCAGGATTTTGGCTTGGCCTATAACCCCGAATTTATCGCCTTGGGAAGCGTAATCCACGACTTTTTAAATCCCGATTTTATTCTTATCGGAGAATTAAATAAAAAGGACGGAGATATTTTAGAAGAGGTATATAAAAAGACCTGCGAAAATAAGCCCCGCTTTGCCCGGATGAGCGCCTTAAACGCCGAGATTGCCAAGATTACCCTGAATTGTTATATCACTACCAAAATCACCTTTGCCAATTCCTTGGCTTCCATCTGTGAAAATGTTCAAGGCGCCGATGCCTTTACCATTACTCAGGCCCTGGGAATGGATAGCAGAATCGGCAGCAAATACCTCAAGCCGGGTTTGGGTTATGGGGGCCCTTGTTTCCCCAGAGATAATGTGGCCTTTGCCGCCTTTGCGCGCAGATTAGAGATGCCGGCAAAATTAGCAGAAATGGTGGATGAGGTAAATCGCGACCAGGTCTTAAGGGTGGTAAATAGAATTAAAGAGATTTTGAATTCCCTGAGCAAAGATAAAAAAAACGCGCACATCGGCGTTTTAGGACTATCGTATAAACCCAATACACCGATAGTTGAAGATTCTCAGGCATTAAGCATCGTCCAGGTTTTGGCCAGCGAGGGATATAAGGTTAGCGTGTTTGATCCTCAGGCTATGGAGAATGCCCGGGGGGTTTTGGGAAATAGCGTTAGATATGCCAAGGATAAGGAAGATTGTCTTTCTAAGGCTGATTTAGGAATGATTTGCGTGCCCTGGGAGGAATTCAGGAAAATAGACTTTAAGAAAATATCCAAGAATATTACCTTTCTGGATTGCTGGCGGATTTTGGATGCCGGCAAGGGAATAAAAATTCATTATCTGGGCGTAGGAATTTAAAAGGAGAGGATAAGTGGGTCAGAGAATATTAGTCACCGGCGCAGGCGGGTTTATCGGCCACCACCTGGTCAAATATCTCAAAAATAAAGGCTATTGGGTAAGAGGGGTGGATTTAAAGCATCCCGAATTTGAGGCAAGCAGTGCCGATGAATTTATGCTTCTGGATTTAAGAAATCGGGAAAATTGTCTGGCAGCGGTTAAAGGCGTAAATGAGGTTTATAGCCTGGCTGCCAATATGGGAGGCATTGGTTTTATTGAAACCCACAAGGCAGAAATCGTTCACGATAATATCTTGATTAACATGCATATGCTGGAGGCGGCCCGCCTGGAAAAAGTCAATAAATTTTTCTTCACCTCATCGGCCTGCGTTTATCCCGGCTATAAACAGAATTCTCCGGAGGTAACCCCTTTAAAAGAAGAAGATGCCTATCCTGCCGATGCTGAGGATGGTTATGGCTGGGAAAAGCTCTATACCGAAAGGGCCTGCCGGCATTATTTGGAGGATTACGGTTTAAAAACCTATACGGTGCGGTTTCACAATATCTACGGCCCCCTGGGAACCTATGACGGCGGCAGAGAGAAATCTCCGGCGGCAATCTGTAGAAAAATCGCTTTAGCCAAACCGGTTGATGAAATAGAGGTTTGGGGAGACGGCAAACAAACCCGCTCCTATTGTTTTATTGATGATTGTGTTGAGGGTATTTATCGCCTGATGCAATCGGATTATCACCAGCCGCTTAATTTGGGAACTGATAGATTAGTTACCATTGACCAGTTGGTAGAAATTGTTGCCAAAATCGCCAATAAGAAAATCACTAAGCGCTATGACCTGACCAAGCCGCAAGGCGTCAGGGGCAGAAATAGCGATAACAACCGTCTGCGCCAAGTACTTAAATGGGAACCGCAGGTGAGTCTGGAAAAAGGCCTGGAGGTTACCTATAATTGGATTCTTTCTCAGGTAAAAAAATAAGTAATGCTGATAAATAGAATAGAAGATTTAAAAGTTATTCTTTCCGGCCAATTAATCACCAGCCGCACCGAAACCCTGGAGGAATATTTAAAGGCCCGCATAAAATGTTTAGGGGTGATTGGCATAGCCAGTGCCTACGCCGCCTCCAATGTCGCCCGAGCTAGTTTGTATGAGGAAGGCGCTCTAAAAAGAGAATTCAAACTACCCAGTTTTTTAGTAAGAAAAAATAACTCGCTCACGCAACCATTATTGACTTTAACCTTTCTACTCTATGTTTTCTCAATTATTTATGCCACCTTAAAATTCAATAAAAAATTTGATATCTTTATCGGGGTAGCCACCTTTTCCACTTTAGTGGGATTTTTCTTAAAGAAGATGGGGGTAGTGGACAAGCTGATTTACTATTCCATTGATTATTATGCTAAGCCTAGCAAGTTTAGTTTTAACTCGCTGATGGTTTGGGCATTTCGGGTAATAGATAAGATGTGCGTTAGAGAGGCGGATTTAACCTGGCATATCTCGGAACGGATTAGAGAGGCGAGATTTAAATTTGCCGGAGTTACCGAAGATTCATATCAGCATATTACTGTGCCGCTTTGTTATGATGACAAACTTCTAAGAATTGTACCCATTGATGGGATTGATAAGAATGCCATTGGTTTTGTGGGCACGCTTTCTGAAAATCAGGGTTTACAGATGGTAGTAAATGCCTTGCCTGATATTATTAAAGAATTACCCCAGATAAAAATAGGGATTATCGGCAGGGGGCCGTATGAGAATGAATTGAAGGCCATGGTGAAAAATTCCGGACTAGAAAAATATTTTATCTTTTACGGATTTATTAAAGAGGAAGAAAGGGTTTTGGATATTTTATCACACTGTGCCATTGGAATTGCCCCCTGGAAAACCAGCCCGGATGATAATTCTATATATGCCGACCCGGGAAAGCCAAAGCTGTATGCTTTTTGCGGCCTGCCTATTGTTATTACCAACGGCACTATAGTGGCAGCAGAAATTAATAGGGCTAAAGCCGGGATAAGTATCAATTACAAAGCTGGAGAATTTAAAGACGCGGTGATTAAATTACTGAGCAACCCCGAGGTATTGAATCAATACAAAAACAACGCCCGGGAATTCGCCAAAAATTACACCTCGGAAAATGTCTTGGGTAAGCAGATGGCAGTTTCTTTAGATTATTTGATCTAAATGTTTGAAATAAAATGAATTCGCTTTTCGTAAGCGTTATTCTTATAAATTACAACGGCAAACCTCTTTTGGAGAGATTTTTGCCCTCAGTTGCTAATTTAAATTACTCTAATTACGAAGTAGTGGTGGTAGATAATGCCTCAACCGACGGAAGCGCCGAATTTATAAGAAATACCTATCCAAATTTTAAAATAGTTATTGCCGATAGTAACTATGGCACTGCCGAGGGTAGTAATATCGGGGCCAGGGAGGCGAGGGGCGAATATCTATTTTTTGTCAGTAATGATATGGAACCGGATAAAAATATCCTGAATTACCTGATAGAAAAAATCGAAAACGACCTTGCCATTGGGGTTACTACCTGTAAAATGCTCCGGATTACCGAGAGGAGCGAGAAATTAGATATTCTGGATAGCCTAGGCTCAGACGCGGATATCTTTGGTTTCCCCACTGCCCGCGGCATTAATGAGGTAGATAACGGCCAATGGGATTTTCCGGCTGAGGTATTTTTCTCCTTTGGCGGCGCGCTGCTTATAAAAAAAGATTTATATAATAGAATCGGCGGATATGATGAAAAGTTTTTTACTTTGGTAGATGATACGGATTTGTGCTGGCGGGTGCATCTTCTGGGGTTAAAGGTAATGGTTGAACCCAAGGCATTTTTATATCATCGGGTCTCGGCAACCTTGGGCACCATCTACGGCAGAAGCCATAAAAGATTTTTATCGGAGAGAAACACCTTAAGAATGCTTTTAAAGAATTATTCGACGGGTTATTTATTTTTTATCCTGCCATTATATTTTGTTTTGTTATTTCTGGAAATGATTTTCTTTATTGTAGTCGGGAAACCTATTATTGCCAAGTCAGTCGTGAATGCCATAGGTTGGAATTTCAGTAATCTCAAAGATACTTTGCGCAAAAGAAAGCTGGCGCAGAATTTAAGAAAGGCGAGGGACAACGAGATTTGGAAGTTGATGCAAAAAAGATCTTCCAAGGTGAGTTTCTTTTTTGATTTTTTGAAACAGCCGAGGGCGGGACATTGGAAAGGTTATTTTGGTTGAATTAAGCGAGTAATCAATCCTTAATGGAAAGATAGAATGAAGCCTGTTTCCAAAAAAAATATTCAGGAATTCTGGACCAGGAATGTCCCGGGGGTGGCCGTTGCCTCTTTGGAACTTACTCCTCAGGATAAGCAATTCTATAAACAAATCGATGACTATCGTATAAGATTTGAGCCGTGTGTCGTCCCTCTCCTCGATTCTTTGGCAGAAAAAGGCGAACTGGTATTGGAGATCGGTTGTGGTTCAGGTTCGGATAGTAGGTATCTTGCTAAGAAAGGTGTTAATATTGTTAGTTTAGATCTATCACCCAGTAATGTACATCTCACCCTAACCGGTGCGCATTTGTTTGGACTGAACGGTAAGGGCGTTTGCGCAGATGCGGAGATGTTGCCTTTTAAAGATGGTATTTTTGATGCGATTTATTCCTTTGGAGTTTTACATCACACCCCGGATACCCAAAAAGCAATAAATGAAATATGCCGGGTTTTAAAACCGGGAGGACAATGCTGCGTGATGTTGTATCATAAAGGATATGCCTATTTTCTTATTAAGGCTTACGGCATCATATCTTTGAAGTACTTATTTAAACCTGAAGAAAGATTAGTGAGCGATTTATATGACCAGACCCCTTTGTCAAAAATGTATTCTAAAAAAGCTGCCAGAAATTTATTTAACAATTTTAAAGAAGTAAGATTTGAAGTAAATACATATGGCGGAATTCAGACCAATAGGAAATTAAGGTGGATTTATAAATTATTGAATAAATTTCCTTTTTTAATGGCAAGGCTGGGGACATTTTTGATCGTAAAGGCTATTAAATATTAAATAATTCTAAATATATTTTATAAAGGTGCTTTTATGTCTATTATGAAGAGAAAGACGTTTAAAGAAACAGCCTATCGCCTTTTAAGCAAATGGGGAATTCGAACTTTTCAAAAGGTCTTTCCGGAATATTTTGCTAAAGAGCCACTCGCTCCTTCGGATAGGTATATTGAGTATCCGTTTGTGATAAAAAACCTGCCTAAGCCACCGGCCAAAATTCTGGATGTAGGTTGCGCCGGGAGCTATTTCCCGTTGCTATTGGCTGGTTTTGGATATGAGGTCTGGGGCACGGATTTAAGGGAATACGCAATCATCAATAAAATAAAATTTGATAATTTTTCCTTTGTTAAGGGAGATATCCGCAGAACCACGTTTGCGGATAATTATTTTGATGCAGTAACTACCATTTCGACCATTGAGCACATTGGTATCTCCGGTAGATATGGTGAAAAAGAAGATTTGGATGGAGATAGAAAGGCAATGGAAGAGATGAGAAGAATTTCCAAGCCTGCCGGTATTATAATTTTAACCATTCCTTTTGGTAAGGCAAAGATAATCAGGCCATTTTCTAGAATTTATGATGAGGCCTTGATCAATCAATTAGTTCAAGGATTCGAAATAATAAAGGAAGAATATTATTACCAGGATTCTGGTGATGATTGGATTCGCTGTGCTAAAAATGATGTATTCTTGGTAGATGCTACGCCCGATCGGTATCCTTTATGTTTACTCTTACTTAAGAATAAGAAGTAGCAGATGAAGATATTATTAATTTATCCACCAATTACCAAGCACAATTTAGATGTTAGCACGCCAGTAAAATCAACTTTAGTTGGCCTGGGATATATTGGAGCAGTATTGCAGAAAGCAGGTCATCGGGTAAGGATTGTAGATGGTATGGTGTCATCCTACGAAAAACACCCTATCAGTTCTGAATTTACCAGGTTCGGGCTTTCTGATGAAGAAATTTTAAGGGAGATTAGCTCTTTTCAGCCTGAGGTGGTGGGAATTTCCTGCATGTTTACTTCCTATTTCAAAGACGCCCATAACATCGCCAAAATGGTAAAGGAATTTAACCGGAATATTTTGGTGGTTTTCGGCGGCGCCCATGCCTCTACCTTTCCCGAAGCGGTGATGAAGGATAAGAGTGTGGATGTTACCATAATCGGCGAGGGAGAAATTACCATATGCGAGGTCTTGGAGCGCTATAAAAATAAACAGGATTTTAATGGCATTAAAGGGATTATACACCGGGTAAATGGCACGCTAAAAAAAGAAGAGCCCCGCGAATTTATCCAAAATCTGGATGAATTGCCATTTCCGGCCTGGGAGCTTTTGGAAAAGGATTTGGGGATTATCCAGCAGGAAAACCGGGGTAACAAGTTTCTGATGCGCAAACCTGTAGGCCACATTCTTACCAGCCGCGGTTGTCCCAATGACTGTTATTTTTGCTCGGTGAAATTGGTATGGGAAAGAGGCTGGAGGGGTAGAAGCGGAAAGAGCGTGGTAGATGAGATAGAATTTCTGAAGAATAAATACGGTTTTAGGGAATTCCATTTCGTAGATGATAATAGCTCGGTATCCAAAAAGAGAATGCATGAGATCTGCGATGAGCTGTTAAAAAGAAAATTGGATGTCAAACTGGCTACTCCCACCGGGATTGCTATCGCAACCTTGGATAAAGAAATCTTGACCAAGATGAAAAGGGCGGGTTTCTACCGCCTGTGTTTTGGCATTGAATCCGGAGATCCCGAGACGCAGAAGATAATCAAAAAAAGAGTAGACTTGGATAAGGCACGCGAGATTATTGCCATAGCCAATAAATTGGGTTTCTGGACCAGCGGGACTTTTATCATCGGCTTCCCCCATGAGACGACGAGAGAATTCAGGAACACCATTGAATTTGCCAAAAACTCTAATATGGACTTTGCGATTATCTATTTATTAACCCCGCAACCAGGTACCGAGGTCTATGCGATTTTCAAGCAACAGGGCTTAATTGATTTAGACGCCTATATCGACCCCTCTTCGGAATATTGGTACAAAATAAGCATTACCTATAGCAATGGCTTTAAAAATCTGACCTTTTCCAATCAAGAATTACAGGAAATTTTGTCCCGGGCATATAAGGAATTTTTGCTCTACAAATTATTTTCTGCTAAGACCTATCTTAATCTAATCAGGAAAATTCGTTCATTCGAAGATTTGGTTTATATGTTTAGTTTGATGTTTTTTCCGCTCAATATGTTGTCAAAGATGATCTCCGGGAAAAGGCTGTCCAATATGTCTATACGGGAAAAAAATAAAGAACTCACCGCTATCGAGGCCTAGAAGGTAAATGTGGCGTAAAAGTTTATTAATAATTTTATTTTTTCTTTTTATTACCTTCATCATGACCTTTCCTTTAATGCTGAATTTAAAAGGATCTATACCCGGTTTTTTCAGTACCGATGAGCCCTATGGTTATATTTGGGATTTATGGAGGATAAAACCGGTTTTGTGGGGAAGTCCCGCATACTGCAATATTGATAGAATTGCAGTGCCTTTTGGCATAGATATCTGCAATAAGAAGGCCGTGGCAAGCCTTTTTATATTCTTTAGCTATATTCTGTCCAAATTATTCGATCATGTCTTGGCTTATAATTTTCAGATTATAATTAATTATTTGCTATCGGGATATTTTGCTTACCTCTTGGTGCTCCATGTAACTAAAGATGAGCTCGCTAGTATATTTGGAGGAATAATATTTGCGTTTTGTCCGTATCATTTCGTCAGGTCCTGGCAGCACTTGGGGGCCACCTATACCCAGTGGATGCCGTTATATTTGTTATCTCTAATTCTTCTTGCAGATAGGGTGAATTTAAAATATGCCCTGTTGGCTGGAGCGTGTCTATTTCTTTCTTTAACCTTTAATTTTTATGATGGCTATTTTATGGTTATTGCCACGATGAGTTTTATGATTTTCTTGGCTTTCTGCCATCGACAGAAGAAACTTAAGGTTTACGGTTTGATAATGTTGTTTCTTATTGTGGTTTTTATTTTGATTTTGCCTATGGTTTTCCCCGCGTTATCCGATGTTCTGGCCTTCAATGCCGGAAAATTAAAAAGTGCACCCGCGGCATTCTCCAATATCAGGCCCTTTGAAGATTTGTTTTATCAGTCTGCCCGGCAGCTAAGTTATGTATTGCCAGCGGTAAGCCATCCGATATTCGGAAAGTTTACTCAGCAGTGGGTTGGCTCGCAGTTGTACGGTACCAGTTTTACCGAGCATACGCTTTATTTGGGCTGGACATCGCTTATTTTTGCGTTTATCGCCTTTAGAGTTTGGCGAAAGAGACGCAAAAATAAGCAGTTAACAGTTAACAGTGAACAGTTAACAGAAAAAGAGGATTTTTATATTGGATTTTTTGTATTTTTGGCAATTGTGGCCTGGTTTTTCTCTCAGCCGCCCTGGTGGCAGTGGGGCGAGCTTAAGATTTATATGCCTTCATTTTTTATGTATCATGTTCTTCCGATGTTTAGGGCATATTGTAGATTTGGAATCGTGGTAATGTTAGCAGTCTCTGTGTTGGCAGGATTTGGTTTAAAGTTTATTTTAGAAAGACTTAAAACACAGAAAGCCAAAATTGCCGTAACCATGCTTTTCTGCGGATTGATATTGTTTGAATTCTGGAGCTATCCGTCCTTTAAGGTAATTGATATTTCACGCATTCCACAGGTTTACTATTGGATTAAAGATCAGGCAGAGGATTTTGTCATTGCAGAATATCCGTTAGATGCCAATGGACCCAATGAGAAATACAAATTCTATCAGGTTACCCACCATAAGAAGATTGTTAATGGTACCATTCCCGGTACCTATGCCAACCGGGTCGCCAAGACTATTACCAGATTATCCTCGAAAAATACAACGGGAGTTTTAAAATGGATGGGAGTAAAATATGTGCTGGTCCATAGAGAAGATTATCTAAGCTCTGAATTAGCCGAGGACAGGGAAGAATTAGAAAAAATCAGCCGAAATCCCAGGCTTAAATTGGTGAAAAGTTTCCCTGGTGAGGATTGCCCGCAAAAAGATATAATGTGCTTGCAAAAAACCGGACCCGTTGATGTTTACGAATTATCAGCCAAACCCCTAGAGCCAAAGGTTAAAGAATGAATCCCGTTAGAAACTTTGAGGTATTAAGTGTTAATATAAGTTCATTCCAACACAAAAATGCTATAATTTGCGAAAGGCAGTTTTATGGTTTCTAACGGGATGAATATTTTAGGCATATCCTGTTTCTATCACGATAGCGCAGCCTGTTTGGTGCGGGACGGAGAAATCTTCACTGCCGCGCAAGAGGAGCGCTTTACCCGTAAAAAACACGACTTTAATTTTCCTCTTCATTCTATTCATTGGTGCTTGCAGGAAGGAAAAATTACCGATAAAGATCTGGATTTGGTGGTATTTTATGAAAAACCGTTTATAAAATTCGAGAGAATCTTAGAAACCTACCTTAGCTACGCCCCTTCGGGAATCCGACAATTTATCCAGGCCATGCCTTTGTGGTTAAAACAAAAGCTCTGGATTCCTGAGATTATCCGCAAAGAATTAGGTTGTGACGGAAAAATCCTTTTTGCCGGGCATCACGAGTCGCATGCGGCATCTGCCTTTTATCCTTCGCCGTTTAAAGAGGCGGCATTTCTGACCATGGACGGAGTAGGCGAGTGGGATACTGCCAGTTTTGGTATTGGCAAAGACAATGAAATAGAAACATTGTATACCTTACGTTTTCCTCATTCATTGGGATTGCTGTATTCAGCATTTACTTACTATACCGGTTTCAAGGTTAATTCCGGCGAATACAAATTAATGGGTCTGGCTCCCTATGGCGAACCCAAATATAAAGATTTAATTCTCAAAGAATTGATTGACCTCAAGGAAGATGGCTCATTCAGAATGAATATGAAATATTTTGGTTATTGCAATGGTCTGCGCATGACTAACGGGAATTTTGAGAAAATATTCGGCGGGCCGGCGCGCAAACCCGAAACCAAGATTGCTCAAAAAGACATGGATATCGCAGCATCCATTCAGGAGGTTACCGAAGAAATTATGTTGCGGATGGCGCGCTTTGTCCATAAAATTACCGGGCAGGATAGACTTTGTCTTGCCGGTGGTGTGGCCTTAAACTGCGTGGGGAATGGCAGGATTCTGCGGGAAGGCCCATTTAAAGATATCTGGATCCAGCCGGCCAGCGGTGATGCAGGTGGTGCCCTAGGCGCAGCATTAGCGGTTTGGCACAGATATTTGGGTAATAAACGCTTTGCCGATGATAAAACCGATAAACAAAAAGCTTCCTTGCTGGGACCGGAATACAGCGATAAAGAGATTGAGGATTATCTGATTAAAGAACAAGTTACTTATAAAAAACTCGCCTATGCGGATATTCCTTCTACGGTGGCTGATTTAATCATTCAAGGCAATGTAATCGGTTGGTTTGAAGGCCGTATGGAATTCGGTCCCCGAGCATTAGGCGCCAGAAGCATTATCGGCGATGCCCGCAGCCTTGAGATGCAGTCCAAGATGAATTTAAAGATAAAATACCGCGAATCCTTTCGTCCCTTTGCCCCCACGGTTTTAAAGGAAGAGGTTTCGAACTGGTTTGATTTAGACAGAGAAAGCCCTTACATGCTTTTGGTGGCTTCTGTAAAAGAAGCAAAGAGTATGAAGTTAAATAACGAGGATAAAAGTCTGCAGGGTTTTGATAAGTTAAAGGCCAAACGCTCCCTTATTCCGGCAGTTACCCACGTAGATTATTCAGCCCGTATTCAGACGATAAAAAGAGAGGCTCATCCGTTATATTACGATATGATAAATGCCTTTTTCAAAAAAACCGGTTGTCCCGTGATTATAAATACCTCCTTTAATGTCAGGGGAGAGCCTTTAGTGCGGTCTCCGCAAGAGGCGTTCAAATGTTTTATGAGGACGGAAATGGATTATTTGATAATGGGTGATTGTTTGTTGGATAAGAAAGAGCAAAAGCCGCTTAAAAAAGATATAAAATGGCAGGAAGTGCTTGAGTTAGATTAAACGGCAGGCAAGATTTTAGAAATGGATAAATTAAATCTTAATAGAAAAACCTTGAGGAATTTTGGCTTGACCATGGCCGGGGCCTTGTTGATAATAAGCATATTTATTTTTATTCGGCATAAGGCTAATGTTCCAGCCTTTCTTATAGCTTCGCTAGTATTCCTTATCCTGGCTTATCTTATGCCTGCTTGGCTAAAGCCGGTATATATTTTCTGGATGAAGCTGGCATTTGTGTTAGGTTGGATTAATACCCGGGTACTTTTACTGATTATGTTTTATTTGGTTTTTACCCTTATAGGAATAGTGACGAGGCTATTGAGGATTGACCTATTAGAAAAGAAGATTGACAAAACCAGAGAATCGTATTGGAATAAGAAGGTAAAAAAGGCGTTTGTAGCCGCTGATTATGAAAGACAGTTCTAACTTAAGGAAAGGAGAGCTGATGAGCAAACTTTCCATTTTGAAAGAGTTCTGGCTTTTTTTACGGGAACGCAAAAAATGGTGGTTGATACCGATAGTGGTGATGTTATTGCTTTTGGGGATGTTGATATTTTTCTCCCAATCTTCGGCTGTGGCACCGTTTATCTATACCCTTTTTTAACTCGATTATCTAACGCAGATATATCCTAAGGAGGCATAAAGAGATGTTTAAAAGATTACTTCGTAACATAGCATTGTTAATTTTAGTCATTTTTATAATCTTCTGGATTGCTGAAGCGATTTCCTATCGGCCGACGGTGATAGTAAATAATCTGGTAAAAAGAGGCAGATTAAACAGCCAGGTGATTAAGCTTAAACTTACCTATTTAACCGTTATCCCCCTAGGGGTAGCCGAGATAGAAAATCTGGGTAAGGAAAGATTCCGCAGGCAAGAACTTGTTCATATAAGGGCCGAGGCCAGGACCTTTGATTACATAGCAAGCATATTCCATGCCAAGGCGGTCATAAACTCTTACATCGACCCAAAGAATTTCAATGCCGTTTATTTCTTGCAACATATGGAGATGATAAATAAACCCGATGAGGATAAAGAGATAAGTTACGACCAAAAGAGGCATTTAATGAAATACCAGGGGCCTCGGGGGCAGGAGGAGCGGGTGATTGATAATGATGCGCAGGATCCCCTCTCCGCGCTTTATTATTTTCAGAATAAACCCTTTAAGGTCGGGGATGAATTTGCGTTAAGTTTGAATACCAATCAGAAGAATTATGTAATTAAGGCTAAATGTATCGGTAATGAAACCTTATCTTCGGCAGGCAGGGATTATGTGGTCTGGATTATGGAGTCGTCCGTTAACAGGAAAGATAAGAGTCCCCGCCATCAGTCCATTTTCAAAATCTGGTTTTTAGATAACAACGGGCTGAAGATTCCCATTCTCATCAAGGCCATGACCGACCTCGGCCCAGTTATGGCCAAGGCCATCTAATAATATGAAGATCGGTATTGATATCCGTTCCACCCTAAAACAAAAAACTGGTATAGGCCAGTATACCCTGAATCTAATAAACAGCCTGGCCAAGATAGATACGGTAAATAAGTATCTGCTTTATAGTAAGAAAAAGGTTATTGACCGCAGAAGGAAACTTCCGCAAATCCCGGGAGTAAATTTTCACCATCGGGTGGATTATTTTTCTTTAGGCCCGGAGAAGTTACTCAAGGATGCGGATATCTTTCATTCCTCCAGTTTTGATTTTAAAAAACCCAAGCATGCCAGACTGGTTTTAACTATCCATGATGTAATCCATAAGGTTTTTCCTACCGTGCACACCAAGGAAACCATAGAGTCTACGGACAGGCAGCTGAAGGAGATTCTGTCTGAAGTTTCAATGATTATTACCGACTCTCAGACTACTAAGGATGATTTCTTAAAATGGTTCTTTTTTAATGCTGCCAAGATAAAGGTGGTCTATCCCGGGGTAAGCACCTGGTTCTATCCCGAGGCGGTGGAAAAGGAGCCGCTTCTACTTTTTGTGGGCACCATCGAACCCAGAAAGAATCTCAAGAATCTAATCAGGGCCTTTTATCTTCTCAAAAAAGAACATCTTTTGCCTCATAAATTAGTGATCATTGGGATGAAGGGCTGGATGTATGAGGAGGTGTTTAAACTGGTGGATGAATTAAACTTGGGCCAGGAGATAATCTTTAAAGATTACGTTGCAAATGAACAGTTAAGGTATTGGTATGCCAAGTCCGAGGTCTTTGTCTATCCTTCGCTTTATGAAGGTTTTGGTTTTCCCATTGTCGAGGCCTTTGCCTGCGGTGTACCGGTAGTAACCTCCAATACCTCGTCTTGTGCCGAGATCGCCCGAGGGGCGGCATTGTTGGTTGACCCGCAGAATTTCGGGGAATTGAGCGATGCCATTTTGCGCATCATTAAGAACCCAGATTTAAAAAAGGATTTAATTTCCAAAGGCCTGGAGCGGGCCATGCGGTTTAGCTGGAGCAAAGCCGCATCTGAGGTTTTAACGGTTTTCCGGGAAGCTTACGTCAATGAAGGTTAGTGGTTTTACCGTCATAAGAAACGCGATAAAATTTAATTATCCGGCATCGGAGTCGATAAAATCCATCCTGCCGATCTGCGATGAATTTATCGTCAATGTAGCAGAGGGTGAAGACGGCACCTTAGACCTAATTAAATCGATAAATAGCGATAAGATAAGAATTATCCAGAGTCGCTGGGACCAGAATTTGAAAGGCGGGAGAAATATTTCTTCGGGTACCAACCAGGCGCTTTCTTACTGCACCGGAGAGTGGGCATTTTATCTCCAGGCCGACGAAGTGGTCCACGAAAAAGATTTACCCCGGCTGAAGTCCTTGATGCAGAGATTCGCAGGCGATTCTTCAGCGGAGGCGCTGCGCTTCGAATACCTGCATTTTTACGGAAGCTATTGGCGTTATAAAAATAAAGGCTGGTATCAAAAGGAAAACCGGATCATCAAGAATAATGGCAGTATCGTTTCGGTGGGCGATGGCAAGGGTTTCATGACTAAAGACGGCCAGCACTTAAAAAGGATTAAGACCGGGGCTTATATCTATCATTATGGTTGGGTTAATCCCATCCAGATTATGAAGGAAAGGCGCATCAATGCCCAGGATTTAGGATATATAGATACTTTAGGTACGGCACGGTTATCCGAAGAGTCTACTTATAAAGGCATGGAGGAGTTACCGGTATTTTTGGGGAGCCATCCGGCGTTAATGAAGAAAAGAATTGTAAGTCATGAATTGAGCCGGCAGGATTGGCAGAAGATATACCAGAGGAACCGGTTTAATCCTTATTTTTGGGTAAGAAGTTTATTTGGTCCAAGGAGATATTATGGCTAAAGAAAAATCAGTATATGCGGTAATTCTGGCCGGCGGGGTAGGCAGTCGCTTTTGGCCCTTGAGCCGGCAGTTAGAGCCTAAACAATTTCATAGCGTAATTGGAAAAAGGACTTTAATCCAGGATACTGTTTGGCGGATAAAGGACAAGATTAAAAATGACAAGATATTCTTAGTTACTAATTCCGCCTACTTCTTTGACTTGCAAAAGCAGATTGCCAGTTTTCGCATACCCAAACAAAACATCCTGTTGGAGCCGGAGGGTAAGAGTACCGCGCCGGCAATCGGCTGGGTAGCGAAATGCCTTTACAATAGGGATCCCGAGGCGATAATGATTGTTTTGCCCTCAGACCATTTGATTCTTAAGGCCAAGAAATTTTTGCAAATTCTGGATTCGGCGGTAAGATTGGCCCTTGAAGATCATTTAGTGACTTTAGGCGTAAGACCCGCCCGACCGGATACCGGATATGGCTACCTTAAGATAAGCGAAAAGCGCCCGCCTCGCCGACGGGCAGGCAAAGCGCCTGCCCGACAGAAGTCAGGCGGACAAAGCGGAAAATTAGAATATTATATGGTGGAGAGATTTTTAGAGAAGCCAAATCAGCAAAAGGCCGATGAATATTTCAGGGATAAACATTATTTATGGAACAGCGGTATCTTTGTCTGGAAGGCACGGGTCATTCTTGAAGAAATGAAGAGGTATCTGCCAAACTTATATACCAGGCTGGAAGATTTAAAAGGCGAAGGGTTTAATAGGGTCTGGAAAAAATTACCCACCATTTCCATTGATTACGGAATCTTGGAAAAATCCAGAAAAGTAGTGACCTTGCCTGCAGAGATCGGCTGGAGCGATTTGGGCAGTTGGCAGGCGCTGTCCCAGGCAGTTAAAAAAGATAAGGACGGCAACATAATCAGAGCAGACTGCATCAATTTGGACAGTAAGGGCCTTTTTGTTTTGGGAAGCGAACGCCTTATTACTACCGTTGGCTTAAGGGATTTAGTATTGGTAGATACCCCGGATGCCTTATTGGTCTGCCGGAAGGATTTATCACAAAGGGTTAAGGATATTGTGGAGATCTTAAAGAAAAAAAGACGTCCAGAACATATCTTACATAAGACTGTAAAGAGGCCATGGGGAAGTTATACCGTGCTAAATGTAAATCGAGGTTTTTCTGCCAAAGGCAGACCAGCCTCAGGCTGGAAGATAAAATTAGTGGAGGTTTACCCTGGAAATCGTTTAAGCCTGCAATTGCATCGCAAGCGCGCCGAACACTGGGTAGTGGTTGAGGGAATTGCGAAGGTGCAGACCGGTAAACAAATTCGCCTGGTTAAATCCAATCAAAGTATTTATATCCCCGCCCAAAAACTTCACCGCCTGGGAAATCCTGCGAAGACACCCCTTAGGATTGTCGAGGTGCAAACCGGAAACTATTTAGAGGAAGATGACATCGTACGCTTCAAGGATGATTATGAACGCCTCAAAACCTGAACGCATCCTTATCGTTAATACCTTCGGAATAGGAGATGTATTATTTACTACTCCTTTAATCCGTAATATAAAGGAAAATCTGCCGGATTGTTTCCTGGGTTACATCTGTAACCAACGGGCCAAAGGGGTTTTAATCAACAATCCCCACATAGATAAAATTATGGTTTTTGAAAAGGATTATTACCGTAATCTCGCAAAATTTTCCAGGTTAAAGGCGTTAAAGGATTTTCTGAAGTTTTTAAACCGCATCAGAAGGGAAAGATTTGATTTGGCGATTGATTTGTCCTTAAGCGGTCAGGTAAGTTTTTTTCTCTGGTTAATCGGCATTAAGAAAAGAATCGGCTTTAACTATAAAAACCGCGGCAGGTTGCTTTCTCAGAGTATAGCTATCGAGGGTTACGAAGGTAAGCACGTGGTGGAATTTTATCTGGAACTTTTAAAATTTATGGGATTTAAGGTTGTCTCCCAAAATCTAGAAATATATTTGAGCCCGGCAGAAAATATGTGGAAGGAAGATTTTCTGAAGAATAATAATATCTCAGATGAGGATATGGTTATTGCCATCATCCCTGGAGGAGGGGCAAGCTGGGGGAAGGATGCGGGCCTAAAACATTGGCCGGCGGAAAATTTTGCTAAGATTGCCGATAAATGTATTGAAAAATTCAAAGCCAAGATTATAATATTGGGAGATTATTCTGACCTAAATATCTGCAACAAGGTGTTTGAGGCTACCAATGGAGAAGTGATTCAGGTTTGCGGCAGAACCGATTTGCGTCAGTTTGCCGCTATCTTGAACCGTTCTAATTTGGTAATTACCAACGATGGCGGGCCGTTGCACATAGCTGTAGCCATGGGGGCCAAGACGGTATCTATATTCGGTCCGGTGGATGAAAGGGTTTACGGCCCTTTCTCCAATGATCCTGTCAGGCATCGGGTGGTAAAAAGGTTTCTGGATTGCCGTCCTTGCTATCAAAGGTTTAAAATGGCAGAATGTAATAATAAAAGAATTTGTCTGGAAGGGCTTTCTCCCGATGAGGTTTTAAGGGCGGTAGAGGATTTGATATGAAAGTTGATTTTATAAAACTTAATCCCCAGTATCGATTGGCTAAAAAAGAGATTGATAACGGCCTAAGGTCGGTCATTAAAAAGGGAAACTTTATTTTAGGCAAAGAGGTCAACGAACTTGAGGAAAGCTTCGCCAAATACTGCGGTTGTAAATACGGCGTAGGGGTTAATTCCGGAACCGATGCCCTGTTTTTAAGTTTGGTAAGTTTGGGGGTCGGCAAGGGTGACGAGGTGATTGTTCCGGCCTTTACTTTTATCGCCACGGCCCTGGTGGTTTCCTATACCGGGGCAAGAGTGGTATTTGTAGATATTGAGGATAAAACTTACAATATTGATGTAGAAAAAGTAAAAAGGGCAATCACCAAGAAAACCAAGGCGATTATACCGGTGCACCTTTTTGGCCAGCCGGCGGATATGACAGAGTTAAGGTCTATAGCCAAAAAACATAATTTAAAAATAATCGAAGATGCTGCCCAGGCCCACGGGGCAGGGTATAAAGGGGAAAGGTGCGGTTCCTTGGGAGATGTCGGATGCTTTAGTTTTTATCCTACCAAAAATTTAAGCGCCTTTGGCGATGGCGGGATGGTGGTAACTCAAGATAAGAAAATTTATGAAAAACTTCTGATGTTACGCGATTGCGGCCGCAGGGGAAGATATGAGCATGTCATCAAAGGATACAACTCCCGCCTAGACACTATTCAGGCAGTGATCATTAAGGCAAAAATAAAATATCTGGACCAATGGAATAAGAGGCGTCAAGCAGTTGCCCGGACTTATTCGCAATTTCTTTCGAAAAATAAAAATATAGTCACTCCGTCTGTTAAGAATGACCGCAGTCATGTCTATAATGTTTATGCTATAAGAGTAAAAAACCGGGATAGGGTTTATGAACGCTTACGCCAAAACAACATTGGTGCGCTTATTCATTATTCCTTACCGCTGCATCTCCAAAAGGCCTATAGAGAGTTGGGATATCATAGAGGAGATTTTCCGGTAGCTGAAAAGATTAGCCAGGAGATACTTTCTTTACCCATGCATCCATTTCTCAAGCGCGCCGAAATTGAATATGTGGCCCGGCAGGTCTTAAGGGCAACCGGTAATTAATATAAAAATGCCAGGAAAAATCCCGTTATCGGTAGTAGTGATAACTAAAAACGAGGCAGCCAATATCGAGGAGTGCCTTAGCAGCGTCAATAACTGGGCCGACGAGATTGTGGTAGTGGATGATGAGAGTTCTGATAACACCCGCGAGTTGGCTGCTAATTTCACCAACAAGGTTTTGATTAAGAAAATGGATAATGAAGGCAAGCATCGCAACTGGGCGTATTCCCAAGCCAGAAACGAATGGGTTTTAAGCCTGGATGCCGATGAAAAGGTAACCGAGGAATTAAAGACAGAAATTTCTGCGGCACTTGAAGGCAATAATGAGTTTAGCGGTTTTTCCATTCCCTTAAGGAATTATCTGGGCGATTACTGGGTAAGGTACAGCGGCTGGTATCCAGCCAGCAAACTGCGGTTATTTAAAAAAAATAAATTTAAATATGAAGAGGTAGAGGTGCACCCTCGTGCATTTTTAGATGGCAAGGAAGGCCATTTAACCAAAGATATTATTCATAAAGGTTATCCGGATTTGGAACATTTCTTAGCCAGCCTTAATCGTCAAACCACTTTAGAGGCAATAAAATGGATTAATACCGATAGAAAGATGTCTTTGGGTAGGTCAATTTGGCGGACTATGGACAGGTTTCCCCGCTCATATTTTCGGAAAAAAGGTTACAAAGATGGGTTCTACGGTTTTATGATTGCTTTTTTCGCCAGCTTGTATCAGATTATGAGTTATGCCAAATACAGAGAGATGAAATTAAGATTAACCAGAAAGGAGACGGCTTAAATGAGAGTTTTGGTTACAGGTGGTGCAGGCTTGGTGGGTTCCCATAGTGCAGAATATTTTGCGCTAAAAGGCGACCGCGTGGTGGTCTTAGATAATTTGATGCGTTCAAAGCTTTTTAGTTTTGACAAGGAATCGGTGGAGTTTAACTGGAATTATCTTAAAAAATACCCTAACATCACCCGCATCAAGGGCGATGTAAGAAACGAAAAGGATGTTTTAAAGGCCTTAGGTGATGGCGTGGATGCGGTAATCCATACCGCCGGACAGCCCGGCGTTCCCTCGTCGGTAAGAATGCCGCGGGAGGATTTTAGCATTAATGCCTTTGGCACCTTCAATGTTTTGGAATGCACCCGTCAGGTCTGTAAAGATGCGACCTTTGTGTATTGCTCTACTAATAAGGTCTATGGCGAAAACGTAGACAAAATTCCTCTAAAAGAACAGAAGACCCGCTATGTTTATGACGGCACGGCTGGTGTTTCCGAGGCGTTGTTAACCGATTTGACCGGACATACCCCATACGGGGTAAGTAAATTAACCGGCGATTTGTATACTCAGGAATACGGCCATATCTACGGTATGAAGACGGCGGTCTTCAGAATGTCCTGCATATACGGAACGCGCCAATTTGGTTTTGAAGATCAGGGTTGGGTGGCGTGGTTTATCATCGCTTGCCTGCATAATAAACCGGTTACCATATTTGGCGACGGAAAACAGGTAAGGGATTTGTTGTACGTCACGGACTTGGTAGCCGCTTATGAAAAATTCATTAAATCCAAGACTAAAAATGAATTGTTTAATATCGGCGGCGGAAGAGACAATACTATTTCGTTGCTGGAATTCGTGGATAAGATTCAGAAGGAAACCGGTAAAAAGCTAAAAATAAAATTCAGCCATTGGCGTCCTTCAGACCAGAAGGTTTATGTATCGGATATAGGTAAGATAAAATCAAAATTAGGTTGGCAGCCCAAGGTCAGCGTTGACGAGGGGATATCCCGTTTGGTTAAATGGGTCAAGTCTAATGAAAATTATTTTTAATGAGCACGCGACTTATGGAACGAAAGTAGAACATAAGTCGCTGTGCGAATTAATCCCGCCCTTTTGGAGAATTCTAAAATATTTATCCCAAAAGGGCGGGATAAGTTTGGACGGATAACTTATGTCGTTCTGAATAGCTCCCTGCCTGCCGGCAGGCAGGCATAAGTTATGTCCTCACTTATTTTTCTGTTTAGAGTGAAGCGACTTAGAAAATGAAAATAATCTTTTTAGATAGGGATGGTGTAATCAATCGTTATCCGGGTGATAAAAATTACGTCACCCGGGTTAAGGATTTTGCTTTCTTGCCCGGTGCCTTAACCGCACTTAAAAATCTCACCAAAGAGAAATATAGGATATTTATAATTTCCAATCAGGCGGGGGTGGGCAAGGGAACATATAGTCAAGCCGCTTTGGATGCAATTACCGATTTGATGTTAAAAAAGGTAAATAAGGGAGGGGCAGAGATTTCCGGAGTTTTTTATTGCACTCATAGAGCTGATGCCAATTGTTCTTGTCGCAAGCCTAAGCTTGGCTTGATTAGAAAGGCGCTAAAGAAAATTAGATTTAAATCCGCTAAAGCTACCTATTTCGTCGGCGATAGCATAATGGATGTCCAGACGGGTAAAAATTCCGGTTTTAAGACTATCCTCGTTTTATCAGGCAAAGAGAAACTAAAAAATCAGAATAATTGGGAAGCCCAGCCGGATTTCATAGCCAAGGATTTGTTAGCAGCAACCAAAATCGTCCTAAATGAAAATTCTGGTTACTTATGCCACAGCCGGTGCCGGCCACAGAAAGTGCGCTGAGGCAATTTTTGATTTACTAAAAAAAGAAACCAATCACTCCGTTTCTCTCGTCGATTTTTTAGATTATACCCTGCCACCTTTTAAGCTAATTTATTCCAAGGGTTACGCCTTATTGGTTACTTGCTTTCCATCGCTCTGGAATTTTCTCTTTAAACTAAACAATAATCCGATTGTGTTTAGAATTGATACCCCGATACGCCAGGCGCTTACCAACTTGTTGGCAAGAAGATTTATTAACTTTCTTTCGAGGGAGAAATTTGATTGTTGTATCACTACCCAATTTATGGTCAATGAAATTATTTCCGTTTCAAAGACTAGTAAAAATATTGCCAGCAAATTGATTTGTGTAGTTACCGATTACAACGTCCATCGGGTATGGCTGGCTTCTGGAGTGGATTTTTATGCAGTAGCCTGCAGGGAGACACAACAAAGACTTTTGAGTTTAGGTGTAGCAGAAAAAAAGATAAAGACCACGGGCATACCGATTCACGTTAAATTCTTGACTCCTCAAGATAAACAGCAACTTCTTCGTAAGTTAGGTTTAAAACCTAATCTTTTAACGGTTCTAATGTTAACCGGTACCTTTGGTTTTGGGCCGATTAAGAAGTTAGTTTTGGATTTACAAGACCGGTTTCAATTATTGGTAGTTTGTGGAAACAACCACTCATTATTTAATGAATTAAACCGCATCAAGAATGAACATACCTACGCCTATGAATTAGTGGATAACATTGATGAATTGATGTCGGCGGCTGATTTGGTGATTACTAAACCAGGCGGCCAGACTATTTCCGAAGCGCTGGTAAAACACCTGCCGATGCTGTTTATTTCCGCCATTCCCGGCCAAGAAACCGATAATGCCAAATTAATGAGGGGATATGATGTAGGCCTGTTGGTTGAAAATGTCAACAAAATAGAAGAGATAATGGCCAGATTTGCTATTAACCGCCATTTATTGGCTTATATGAAGGCCAATACCACGCGTTTGAGAAAGCCGTTTGCCGCCCGAGAGGTTATCCAGCTAATAAATGAATAAGAAAATTGCTAAAATCTTAGTGGGCCTTCCCCTGGAAGGCCCTTTTGATTACAGGATTCCGTCCCGGATGAATCGGTATATCCAGGTTGGTTGTAGGGTCTGGGTACAGTTTGGATTTCGTAAGGTCGTAGGTTATATCATAGGTTTTTCCGAGCAAAGTAAATTCAGACATCTAAAACCGATTCTTTCTTTTATAGATCGTCAACCGATTCTGGATAACGATATGCTCAAACTTACCAAAGAGTTTGCCGAATACTATTTCTGCAGTTGGGCCGAGGCGATTGAAACTAGCCTACCGGAGGCAGTAAGAAAGGGAAGGGTGATCTCTCACATATCAAAAAATATTGAGACCGCCCACACTAAAAGTAAATTCCAGGGATACCTGGTCCATGATTTCTATCTGGATAAAGTACGGGATATTCTCCAAGGACATATTGAGGGAAGCCTTAAGAAAAAAAAGAGTATTATATTCTTGGTTCCGGAAAGTGGTTATTTGAAAGGACGTTTGGATTGGATGCAAAAAACATTCTCAGCTAGAATCGCAGCGTGGGACAGAAAAAAAGGGGTAAAGATTCAAACCGATGAGTGGGAGAGGATAAAGAATGGAGCGGTGGATATTGTTTTGGGCACCCGCTCGGCAATATTTGCCCCCCTGGCAAATTTAGGATTAATTATCATGGAGGAGGAAGACAACCCTGCCTACAAACAAGAACAGGGTCCATTTTATCATGCCCGAGAGGTGGCGATAATGCGCTCCCGGCAAAAAGGATTGCAACTTATTTTAACCAGCCCAACGCCCTCCCTGGAAGCCATTCAATTGACTAAAACTGCCGGCTTTAAATTGATTAGACCTGAATTCAAAAATCTCTTGCCCCGAACTCAACTAATCGATCTTTCCCTGTATCCCCGAAGGAGGGACAGGCCCAGCGCTTTTTCCCTTCCTTTGATGGAAGCCTTGCAGCAGACAATAAGTAATAATGGAAGGGCGATTATTTTTATTAACCGGAAGGGCTTTAGCACCTTTTTGCGCTGTAAAAAATGTGGGTTCAGCCTGAAGTGTCCGCGCTGTAATGTCAGTCTTACCTTTCATTATGACAAGAATAAATTGATCTGCCGTTATTGTCAGTATCGGACCGAGCCTTTAGATTTGTGTCCGCAGTGCGAGAGCGATTACATCCGTTATTCCGGGGCCGGTACGGAAAAGATTGAAAGCGAAATCCACCGGCTCTTTCCCCAGAAAAAAATCTTGCGCCTCGATAGCGAAAAAAATATTAAACCGGACAATTTTGATATCCTTATCGCCACCCAGATTATCCTTAAAGAATCGGCGTCGCTTTCTGCGGATCTGGTGGCGGTATTGCAGGTAGACAATAGTTTGAATCGACTGGATTTCCGTGCCGCGGAAAAAACCTTTGCCATCTTGGCGCGGCTTTTAAAATTGGCAAAGCAAAGATTAATAATCCAGACGCATAACCGCGAACACTACGCGATTAAATCGGCGGTGACGGCTGATTTCGATAGTTTTTATAAGGAGGAATTAAAGTTCCGCCGTGGTCTAGGGTTCCCGCCGTTTCGCCATTTCGTCTTAATAGGATTAAGAGGCAAATCCGAAGAAAGGGTAAAGGCTTCTGCCATTACCCTTGCCAAGGATTTGGAGAAATATAAGTCTAGGGTGGTGGAGATATTCGAACCTCAGCCGGACATACCAGCTAAACTACGGGGAAATTACCGGTGGTGCGTTTTATTAAAGGCAAAAAAAATAGAAGATATCCATCGGCTCATCCAAAAAACCCGGAGGGAATTTAAGAAAAAATCTGGTATAATAATAAGTATTAATGTGGATGCGTAAAAGAAGGTGAAGATGAAGATTGTTTTCTTCGGAAGCGATATTTTTGCCGTTCCCAGTTTAGAGGCCTTGGTCCGAAATAAATTTGAAGTGACAGCGGTGGTTACCCAGACGGATAAAAAAAGAGGCAGGCATCTGAACTTAGGTTTTTCTGCGGTTAAGGAGGCCACCCTGAGGTTGGGATTAAATATCCTGCAGCCGGAAAAACTCAGCGACCCCGATTTTATCAGCGCTATAAAATACCGCCAGACTGATTTATTGGTGGTAGCTGCCTACGGAAAGATTCTTAATAAAACAATTTTAAATATTCCTAAAATAATGCCCATCAATATCCACGGTTCGCTTTTGCCCAAATACAGAGGTGCGGCACCTATAAACTGGGCAATAATAAACGGAGAAAAGGAAACCGGCGTGACCTTGATGCGAATGAATGAATTGATGGATGCCGGAGAAATTATTTCTCAGGGAGCTGTTAGAATAGAGAAAGAGGACGATGCGATAACCTTAAGGAAAAAACTTTCTGCCTTAGGTTCCGAGGAGCTGCTTAAGGTTATAAATCATATCCAGCAGGGTAAAAAGATTCCTTTAACCGTGCAGGATGAGAAGCTGGCCACTTCCGCGCCCAAATTAAAGAAATCCGACGGCCTGATAGATTGGCATAGAGACGCCATTTCCATTCACAATAGAATAAGGGGATTACGGCCGTGGCCAGGGTGTTTTACCCATTATAAACAGAAGGCATTAAAAATTTTATCCTCTGAGGTTTCAGGGTCCGAAGCCGCAAAGGCTACTCCCGGTGAAGTAGTAGATGTTTCCAAAGATGGTGTAAAGATAGCAACGGGTAAAGGTTCGCTGATAATAAAAACTGTGCAGTTAGAATCGGCAAGGCCCATGTCCGCCTGGCAGTTTATAGCCGGCCACCGCATAGACGCAGGCTTTAGTTTCCTTTCCTAAATTTTTAAAAAATCTTGCATATTAACTGGATTATGCTATAATTTTTCTCAATTTAGTAAATAATTATGCCAGAGCTCAGAAAAGATCCCATATTAGGCCGATGGGTGATAGTCGCCACCGAACGCGCTAAGCGTCCGGATGATTTCAAGCCCGTTGAAGATGCCCCGGAAGAAGGCGCTTGCCCTTTTTGCGAAGGCCACGAGAATCAAACCCCGCCGGAAATAATGTCCATCCGCAACAATTCTTCCCGTCCCAATGCCCCAGGTTGGGATGTCCGTGTCGTCCCCAGTATTAAACCGATGTTAAAGATAGAAGGTAATCTGGACAGAAGGGGAAAAAATATCTACGATGTCATGAACGGCATCGGGGCCCACGAGATTGTCATTGAGGTTCCCAAACATATCGCCAATATGGCGGATTTAGAGGTTGCTCAAATCGAAAAAGTAATTTCCGCCCGCATCGCCCGCATCGATGACTTGGAAAAAGACCACCGGTTTAAATATGTCTTGGCATTTAAAAACTACGGTTGGTCTGCAGGCGGTGGCAGGGTAAGGCACAGCCGTTCGCAATTAATTGCTACACCGGTTACACCAAAGAGGGTTAAAGAGAAGTTGACCGGAAGCAGACGTTATTTTGAATTTCATGAGCGTTGCGTTTTCTGCGATATGATAAAACAGGAATTGGATTCCGGCGAGAGGGTGATTTGCGATATCGATGGCTTTGTGGCCATTGCCCCGTTTGCCTCGCGTTTCCCGTTTGAGACCTGGATTTTGCCCAAGAGACATTCGCCGGATTTCACCCGTACCGACCCTTCCCAGATAAGGGATTTAGCCGGCATTATTAAGTGCGTTCTGTCGAAACTGAAGATAGGTCTGAATAATCCCGCTTACAATTATATAATTAACACCGCACCGTTTAGAAGGCCGAAGGCCGGCTACTGGAAGACCATAGACGAAGATTACCACTGGCATATTGAGGTAATGCCTAGGTTAACCCGCGTGGCCGGTTTTGAATGGGGGACGGGATTTTATATTTGTCCCTTGCCGCCGGAATCGGCAGCAAAATTTCTAAGAGAGGTCAAATGACGACATAACTTACGGAACGGAAGTGACGTGAGTTATCTGTCGGAATTTGACCCTTGACAATTTTTCCATAATTAGTTCTTATGGAAAATTGTCAAGGATTTAATTCGCAGACGCTAATAAAAAAGGAGAAGGCTATCCTTGATCCTTGACAAGCTTGTCAAGGATCAAGGATCTGCTCATTAAATGGCTGAATTAAGACGAGATCCGGTAGTGGGTAGATGGGTGATCATTGAGACCGAAGATCCCAAGCTGCCTAATGAGTTTGAACACGAAGAGCATGTATTCAAACATAGCAGTAACTGTCCGTTTTGTTATGGCAATGAGAAACTTACCCCGCCGGAGATAGTAGCGGTGAGGGCCCCCGGCACGCAACCCAATACCCCGGGTTGGCAGGTTCGGGTAGTTCCCAATAAATTTCCTGCCTTACAAATAGAGGGAGATTTGGATAGGAGGGGGATAGGTATTTACGATTTAACCAACGGCATCGGTGCCCATGAGGTAATTGTAGAGACCCCTTATCATACCAAGTCAATAACCGATTTGTTGGATGAAGAGGCCTTTCGCGTAGTCGATACCTATTGCCAGCGGGCCATGGATCTGGTAAAGGATAAAAGGTTTAAATATATTTTGGTTTTTAAGAATTATGGAATTTCTGCCGGGGCATCACTGGAACACAGCCACACCCAGATTATCGCCCTCCCTATGGTTCCCAAGAACATGGGTGAGGAATTGCATGGGGCATATGCCTATTTTGAATATCGCGAACGCTGTATCTTCTGTGACATCGTATATCAGGAATATCAGGATAAAGAGCGCATTGTGGCCGAGAATAGCAATTTTGTAGCCTTCTGTCCCTTTGCCTCGAGATTTCCGTTTGAGGTCTGGATTGTCCCCAAGAAACACAATCCTTATTTTTGCCATATTTCTCGCGAAGAGATGGCTGATTGCGGTAAGATATTAAAGGAGGTTTTGGTAAAGGTAAAGGTTGTCCTTTCCGATCCGTCCTATAATTTCATAGTCCATTCCGCCCCCTTGGGCGAAGATAATGAAAGCAGTTATCACTGGCATATTGAGGTAATGCCTAAATTGACCCGCGTGGCCGGTTTTGAGTGGGGTACGGGATTTTATATCGTTCCTACGCCGCCGGATCTGGCAGCGAAATATTTAAGGGAGGCCACAACTTAGGGAGCGAAGCGAACCTAAGTTGTTCGGCCGAACTTACCCCGCTCTTTCTTACTTCGTAGTGTCGCTGTGTAGTAGAAAAGGCGGGGTTAAATTCGCACTTATAACTTACGGAACGAAGTGACGTAAGTCATGTGTTCATTTAAGGAGGTAAAACAAGATGGCGGTAAAGGTAGGTATCAATGGTTTTGGAAGAATCGGAAGATTGGTTTATCGGGCTGGTTTAAATAGCAAGGAAATTGATTTTGTGGCGGTAAATGATTTGCCGGTGGGGACAAAGACCTTGGCCCATCTTTTAAAATATGATTCCAATTTCGGTACATTGAATGCCGAAGTCTCGGTAAAAGAAAATTCGCTAGTGGTAAATGGCAAGGAATTAAAGGTAATAAGTTTTAAGTCTCCTGCCGAGATTCCCTGGAAGGATCTGGGCGTACAATTGGTAATTGAATCTTCCGGAGTTTTCACCGATAAGGAAAAGGCAATCGGCCACATCAACCAGGGCGCTAAGAAAGTAGTGATTACCGCTCCGGCAAAGGGAGAAGACGTTACCGTAGTCTTGGGCGTGAATGAGAATATGTATGATGCCGCAAAGCATAATATTGTTTCCAATGCCTCTTGCACTACCAATTGTCTTGCGCCGATGGCCAAGGTATTATTGGATAATTTCGGCATTAAACGGGGCTTGATGACCACTATCCACTCTTATACCAATGACCAGAGAATCCTGGATTTACCCCATAAGGATTTAAGGCGGGCACGGGCTGCAGCGGTTTCGATGATTCCAACTTCTACCGGAGCTGCCAAGGCAATCGGTTCCGTCTTACCGCAATTAAAAGGGAAGTTGGACGGGTTGGCAATCCGCGTACCTACCCCGGATGTCTCACTTACCGATTTAACCTGCGAATTGGAAAAGCCGGCTACGGTTGAGTCGGTAAACGCGGCATTCAAGAAAGCCAGCGAGACCAACCTCAAAGGCATTTTGCAATATCTGGATGTGCCGTTGGTTTCCAAAGATTTCTACGGCAGCACCTACTCATGCATATTTGATTCAGAACTTACCAAGGTGATTGACGGAACATTCGTTAAGATTCTGGGTTGGTACGATAACGAATGGGCCTATAGCTGTAGGGTGGTGGATTTAGTGGAATATATTATAAAGAAGGGGATGTAGAAAAGGGTAGAGAGCAGGATGGCGCCCCGACGGTTACGTCGGGGCGCTTTTTTATCCGCCTTCGCTAAGCAGCTTTCGCGCTTAGCTACGGCGGATGTCGCCAACAAATAAAATTATTGTGGCTCTATTTTTCAATCATAACTTTCCACTAATCTGTTGACACTAGAGTTATAAGCTATTATCATAACAATAGATAGGTCAAATGAGGACATGGCTTACGGAACGGTAGTGACGTAAGCCATAAGTCCGAATTTGACCCCCCACCACTTTTACTAGGACCACGTATACTAAGAAACGGAACTCGATACCCTTAAAACCGTCTTATTCAAAAATCCGCACAGTCAGTAAAAGTGGTGGGGGGTTCAATTCACAGACGCTCTGCGAGCTACGATTTATGCTGCTTGCGTTTCCCTGCCTACGGCAGGCATAAATCGTCTGCTCATTGAAGGAGAAAAGGTTACGCAAGCTACGGATTGATTTTTATAGCTTTCTTTTGGGGTGCTATTATTGTGCTTGAGGTATTTTGCTGCAAAATGATATTTTAAAAAGGAGTAAATACTAAATAGCCCAGGGCAATATTTATTAAAAAAATCAAAATATTGCTTGACATCACTTATAGTAAGTGCTATAAGTGATAGTAAATATGATAAAAAACTTCCGTAAAACCCTTACCGCACTAGACATAATCCAGAAGTATCACCTTTCCTACCAGACCGTAAATTATTACACTAATCTCGATTTGCTTCCCGCAGTAAAGAATCAGGGCAATAAACGGCTTTACGATGCCGATGAAGTGGATTTCCGTATCCGAAGAATCCAGGAATTAAAGAACGAAGGTTACCCCTTGCGTCTGATAAAGAAGGAATTACTGAAGAAATGAGTTATTACAAGATATTAGGTTTAGAAAAAGAACCATTTTCCACCAGTCCGGACCCCAAAATTCTTTTATGAATCCCAGGAGCATAAGTCGGCGCTGAGCCGTTTGATGATTGAGATCCGCCTGCGTCGGGGATTAAGTTTGATATTGGGAGATGTGGGAACTGGGAAGACCACGCTCTCCAGAAAACTCTTCCAGATGCTGAAGGCCCGCGTGGATAAAATTCCCGAAGAAGACTTTTATTTAATCGGCATTGAGCCATATCTATTGGCCTCCTCGGTAAATGCCTTTATAGCCCAGAGACTGGTGAGACAAATCTGTCCCAATTGTAAAGAAATGGCAAAAGAGCCGTTAACCGAGATGCGGAAGATAAATCTCGGTCTTCCCTTCGAGCTGGATGCAGACCGCAGAAAAACTCCTGAAAAGGACGTGATGGTTTATCGCGGTAAGGGGTGTGAGGCTTGCCGTTTTACTGGTTTTAAGGGCCGCCAGGCAATCTTTGAGATTTTGGTGATGGAAGACCCCATCCGCGAGCTGATTATCAAAAAGGCCTCGGCTGCAGATATCAAAAAGAAGGCCTGCGAGTTAGGTATGAAGACCTTAAGACAGCAGGGTTGGCAAAAGGTAGTTGAGGGGTTAACCTTTCCCGAAGAGGTTGTCCGCGTAGTTCAGATGGAAGAGTAGTTTTTATTCTCTCCCCCATATGCCCAAATATCTCTATAAAGCCAAAAAAAATATCAAGGAAACCGTAGAAGGCATTATTGACGAATCTTCGCCGGAAGCAGTTGTGGAGAGGTTGACCAACCAGGGCTTAATCCCGGTAAGCGTAGTATTGCAAGAAGAATCTGTTTCAGTCCCCGGCACCGCTATTCTCAAGCCAAAGAAAATCCGCAAAAAAAAGATTTCGCTGAACAATATTGTAGTATTTACCCGGCAGCTCCATACTTTGATTAAGTCCCGCGTGGAATTATTATCTTCCTTAAGAATCCTTAAGGATCAAGAGGACAATTTGTTGTTCAGGGATATAATTCAGGATTTATTTAACAATGTTAAGGATGGTTTAAGTTTTTCTCAGGCCCTGAGTAAGCATCCGGAAATATTTTCCCGACTGTATGTAAATATCATCACCTCTGGCGAGGCCTCGGGTAAGCTTGATGAAGCTTTAGGTCAGTTATGTATCTACCTGGGCAGGATTGAAGACCTGCGCATGAAATTGCGTCAGGCCCTGGCCTATCCGATATTGATGATTATCGTCGGAGTTATTTCAATTTTTGTTTTGATTACCTTTGTTATCCCCAGGCTTTCGGCAATGTTTGCCGATTTAGAAATGACCTTACCTTTGCCTACCAGGATACTTTTAGAAATGGGAAATTTCTTTAAGGTATGGTGGCCGGCGGTAATTGTGGGTTTGGTATTATTTGTCTACTTGGTAATGCGTAGCGGCGGAAAAGGCAAAGGCGCATTCCTGGGGCAGTTTAAATATCGCATACCCGTGGTTAAGAAATTATTGTATAAGCAGGCCATCATCAATTTTGCCACTACCCTAAGTTTGCTTTTGAGAAGCGGGGTTGCGCTTTTGGAGTCCTTAAGGATTTCCATCCCCCTTCTGGATGACAAACGGCTGATTCAGGAATTGGATGTTGCCAGGGAAAAGGTTAAGGCCGGCTCTTCCTTATCCGGGAGTTTGCAATCGGCAAAGTTTTTTTCTCCCTTTTTGGTGCAGATGATTAGGGTAGGAGAGGAAGGGGGAAGATTAGAAGGGGTTATCGGCGAGATTGCCAATTCCTATGCTCAAGAACTGGAATCGGATTTAAAGATAGTCTCTTCGTTAATCGAGCCGCTGATAATCTTGCTATTGGGGATTGCTATCGGGACGATTGTTATCTCTATGCTTTTACCGATTTTTCAAATCAATGTCTTGGCAAAATAGGAAATGATTTCAGTGATTCTTAATAAAGATTGCAGCGATTTTAAGAAAGACTATGAAGTTTTGAGGAAACAAATCTCTAATCGTAGGAATCGTTTTTGTAATCTCTGGAATCTTTGATAAAAATGAAATATAAGGTAGTTTTAGAACTGGATAAGCGCTGAGTGATTTTTAACCGCTAAGGGCTCGGACGAGGAATTGGTGGCTAATTTTCTAAAAGAGATCGGGGCCAAAGCCAGGGATAATGGCGTTTCCTTGGTTGATTTAAAACCTCAGGGCAAGGCCAGCAAGACCGCCGATTATAAAAAATATCTGATAGATTTATCCGTAGAGGGGAATATGGAGCAGATAGTCGGTTTTATTTACGGCATGGAAACCTCGGGATATTCATTAAAGGTAGAGAGGTGTTCTATAAGTCCCAAGGCACAGGATAGTCCTATTTTAAAGGGAGAGATGTTGGTAAGCGGGATTATTATTCCGAAGAAATAAAAGGCGAAAGAGAGGCTGTAAGATGAAAAAAAGATTTTCTAAAGGCTTTACCCCGTTAGAAATAACCAGCGGTAACCGGAAGACTAAATTTCTAACGGGGTTTACCCTGATTGAACTGATGCTGGTGGTAATTATTATCGGAATATTGTCGGCAATGGTGATTCCCCGTCTTGCCGGCAGGTCGGAAGAGGCTAGGAAGCAGGCAGCCAAATCCGACATCAATGCCAGCCTGGCCTTGGCGTTGGACCTCTGTGAGATGGATATGGGGAAATACCCCGATTCACTTGATACCCTAAGAAATAAGCCAGGCGATGCTGAGAACTGGCGCGGTCCTTACATCAAGAAAAAGGCTGTTGATCCCTGGGGCAAGCCGTACATTTATAAATTACCCGGAGAACATAATCCCAACGGATATGATTTATATAGTTTAGGAAAGGATGGTAAAGAGGGCGGCGGAGATGATATTAACAATTGGGAGGAACAACAATAGTTCGGGGTTTACCTTAGCCGAGTTGCTTTTGAGTGTAGTTATTTTATCCTTCGGTTTAGTGGCGATAATCGGGTCTTATATGACCGTTGCCAATGCCCTGGAAGGCAGTCAGAACCGTCTCAAGGCAATTGAATTCTTGCAGGATAAATTGGCAATTTTACAGCAGGGCATAATTGAAGAGAATTATCCAGAACCTTCCCGGGGGCAGGTTGCCTTGAATAATCGTCCGGCAACCTATACCTTAGAAATCTCTAACTTGCCCACTTTTGAAGAAATAGATTTGAATGATAAATTAAGCCTGGTTAAATTATCCCTTGCCTGGAAAGAGCGTAATATTGATAAAGATGCCTCAGTATCTACTTATCTTAAGAAAAAACAGCAGCCATAGATTTACCCTCCTAAAGTCTTTTAAACTCTCCGGCAAAAAAAGATTCAAAGGATTCACTTTTATTGAACTGGTAATCGTTAGTTCGGTTCTGGCCATAGTAATGCTGGCGATCTATTCCAGCTTTATATCGGGAATGCGGCTTTGGGAGCGCAGTAAGAATTTAAGCCAGCACGAGCGTAAGGCGATTATCGGGTTGGAAAAGTTCTCTTCGCAACTTCGCCAGGCCATAGATTTTCCTTCCATAGGCTTCAACGGGACCAAGAATATCCTTTCCTTCCCTTTGATATTGAAAGAAAAGGAAGAGGGTAGAACAGCAGAAGAGATCGTCAAGGTAACCTTTGAATTCGACCCCGGAAACAAGTCGTTAAAGAAAAGTATTGAAAGATATAAGGATATTTTATCCGAAGGCGAAGGCAAGAAGGTTAAGACCGAGGTTTTTCTTGTCGGAATAGAAGATGTGGTTTTTGCCTATTATTATTTTGATGTCTCACGGCCAGTTCCCTGGACCGAAGAGTGGGCGGCTGAGGCGGAAAAACCGATTCCTATGGCAGTAAAAATTACCATTAAGACAAGGGATGGAAGCAAAACCGCAACCATATTTATACCGGTTGCCTAATAGGGGAACAGTCTTAATGGTTTCTCTCTGGGCGCTGGTTATTTTGTCTATGATCAGTGTTGCCATAACCGCTATTGTCTCTCCGCAAATAAAATTGGCTAGAGTCATGGAGGAGAGGTTTGCCTGTCAGGTGGCAGCTGAGGCGGCACTGAATTACGTTTATTTTGAAATGATTGGCAGGCCTCAACCGAAATCAGAATATGATTCTTTAGCTGATTTAGATACGGAAAAAGAAATAAAACTGGGAAAGGTAACCGTAACCTATAAATTAACCGACGAAGAAAGCAAGCTGGATATTAATACCGCTACTAAAGATATGATAATGCGCCTGCCGGAGTTGAATAATGACCAGGTAGCGCAAAACATCATTGACTACCGTCAAAATCCAGGAAAATTTGCGATAAAGGAACAATTGCTTTTAGTGCCCGGAGTTGCCCCGGAGGCATATTCTCAATTTAAAGATTTGATTACGGTATGGTCGGATGGCAAGATAAATATTAATACCGTTTCGGGTGAGGCCTTAAGAGTGCTGGGTTTTAACGAGGGTTTTGTTATCTCGCTAATTAATTTTCGCAAGGGCGAAGAAGGTGTTTTCAAAAATACCGGCACCATTAACTCCGACATAGAAAAGATTATTCCGGTTCTAAGCGAACAGGATAGCGTGGTTTTAAATCAAGCTAACTTTACCACCAAATCCACTAGATTGATCTTGCTTGCCGAGGCTAGATTCCCAGGGCAATTACCCCATAAATATCAAATTACCTTTGAGATTGACAAAGGTAAGGTCTTGCGTTGGCAGGAGGATTAAGGCGAATAATAAGCTGACGATTCTGTTGACAAAGAAATTAGGCCGGATATAATATTATCTACTTATAAAAAATAACTTGTAAGGAAGAGAGTTTTAAGATGGCCAAGATGACTATTAGAGATATTGACATTAAAGGAAAGAAAGTCATTATGCGGGTGGACTTTAATGTACCCCTGGATAAGGGGTTAAAGATTACCGATGACCGCAGGATAAGGGAGGCGATCCCTTCCATAAAATATGCCTTAGACAACGGGGCCAAAAAGGTTATTTTGATGAGCCATTTGGGCAGGCCGGATGGTAAGGTGGTAGAGAATCTACGGCTCAATCCCGTGGCCAGAAAATTATCCGATTTGTTAAAAGAACCGGTAAAGAAGCTTGATGATTGCGTGGGTGGTCAAATTAAATCCCAGATTGACGGGGCTGTCGAACGAGTGATCCTTTTGGAGAATTTGCGTTTTCATTCCGAAGAGGAAAAAAATGATGCCAGTTTTGCCCAGCAGTTAGCCTCTTTGGCTGATATTTTTGTTAACGATGCCTTTGGAACTGCCCACCGCGCCCATGCCTCAACCGAAGGCATAACCCATTATCTTCCTTCGGTAGCAGGATTCCTATTGGAGAAGGAAATCAGATATTTGGGTCTTTCTCTGGAAAAGCCCGTCAAACCATTTGTGGTTATCTTAGGCGGGGCTAAGGTCTCGGATAAGATTGCTGTGATTGATAATCTCTTGCCCAAGGCAGAGGCTATAATCATCGGCGGAGGCATGGCCTACACCTTCTTAAAGGTGCAGGGCGTTGCTATCGGCGCATCCAAATTAGAGGTGGATAAATTGGAGGTAGCCCGTAATATTTTAGAAAATGCCCAAAGGCAAAATGTTAAAATACTTTTGCCCGTTGATCATGTTATTACCCAAAAGATAGACGATGTCAGCAATGTTCGTACCGTAGGAATTGATATTCCGGAAGGCTGGATCGCCGTAGATATCGGCCCTAAAACCATCCAACTTTTTGAGGATGCCTTAAAATCCGTCAAGACGGTAGTATGGAATGGGCCGCTGGGAATCTTTGAAACCGATGCCTTTAGTAAAGGCACTAAAGAGATTGCCAATTTTATTGCCAACTTAAAGGGCGCAGTTTCGATAATCGGCGGGGGAGACACTGCTGCAGCAATGGCGAAATTCAACGTTGAATCTAAGATGACCCATATTTCAACCGGCGGTGGTGCCTCTTTGGAATATTTGGAAGGCAAAGACCTTCCGGGGATTGCCGCTTTAAAGGATAAATAATAATGCGTAAGACCATTATTGCCGGAAACTGGAAGATGTATAAGACCATTACCGAGGGTATAGAATTAGTCACTGGTCTTAAGCGTAATCTATACGATATCAACACCGTAGATATCGTGCTTTGCCCGCCGTTTACCTTATTGAGCGAGGTTGCCGAGGTGATTGTGGAGACCGGAATTAAGCTGGGCGCCCAGGATATGTACTGGCAAAGGGAAGGGGCTTTTACCGGAGAGGTTTCGGGAGTGATGGTTAAAGATGCCGGAGCCGATTATGTCATTATCGGCCATTCCGAGCGTAGGCAATTTTTTGGCGAGACCAATGAAACTGTAAATAAGAAGCTTAAATCCGCATTAGGTATCGGTCTTATCCCAATAGTTTGTATCGGAGAAAATCTTATGGAAAGAGAGCAGGGCAAGACCTTTCAGGTGATTAAAGCGCAGCTGGAGGAATCCCTTGCTGGCTTAACAATTGAACAGGCGGAAAAAATTATTGTCGCCTATGAGCCGGTATGGGCAATCGGTACCGGTAAAACCGCCACGCCAGCACAGGCTCAGGAGGCACACCAGTTTATTCGTAATCTCCTGGGACAATTATTTAATGAAAAGGTAAGTTTTGGTTGCCGGATTCAGTACGGCGGAAGCGTCAAGCCGGATAATATCGCTGAACTTATAAGCCAGCCGGATATCGACGGGGCATTGGTAGGGGGGTCCAGTTTAGAGGTAAATTCTTTTACCGCGATTGTAAAAAATTGCATAGGAAGGAAATAATATGTTAGGATTGATTATTGTTTTGCATATCATTATCAGCATTTTGTTGATCGTCATTATCTTGATGCAGTCAGGCAGAGGCGGCGGTTTAACCGAGAGGTTGGCTGCCGGAGCAGAATCCATCTTTGGAAGCAAAACCAATGTCTTTTTGGTTCGCGCCACCACTGGCCTGGCCATCGTCTTTTTGATTACTTGTTTGAGTTTGGCATTTTTATCTACCCAGAGAAGTAAATCCTTGATGGAGAGAAGACCGATTCAAAAAAGTAGCGCTGCGGTTTTGCCATCACCAACCGGACCTGCAGGTAATGTCGATGTAGCGGCCTTACCGCTTAAAGAGGAGCCCAAGAAGGAAAATATTGTGCCCACGCCAGTTAATCAATCAACTAAATAAGCTTTCCAGTTCAATCCTAAAAAAACTATCGCCAGTAGCGGTAGTTTTTTTGTTGTCTTCAGTATTATCCGTCTATGCCGGTGTGGTCTCGGCAGATAAATACGGCGGAGAGGTCATTCTATCCACAACCTCTGACCCCCGCTCATTCAATCCTATCTTAGCCAAGGAAACCTCAACTACCGCAGTAACTGGCTTAATGTTTGAAGGTTTAACCCGCACCAATGGGATTACCCTGGCGGCAGAGCCCAACTTAGCCGAAAAATGGCAGGTGAGTTCCGACGGAAAAACCTGGACTTTTTATTTAAGAAGGGATGTCTGCTGGTCTGACGGCCAAAGATTTACCGCAGATGACGTAGTTTTTACCTTCAATGATTTGATATATAATCCCAATATCCCCAACTCAAGTCAAGATATCTTTACCGTTGAAGGGAGAAATTTTAGGGTAGAAAAGATCGATGATTTTACCGTGCGATTCAAGCTGCCAGTAATATTTGCACCCTTTTTGCGCAGTATGTCTCAGGAGATTTTGCCTCGCCATGCCTTGATTAAAGCGGTTAATGAAGGTAAATTCAATTTTACGTGGGGGACGGATGTCAAAGTCGAGGATTTGGTAGTTACCGGGCCATACAAATTATTTAGTTATTCTCCCGGTGAAAAGGTAATATTGGAGCGAAACCCTTATTATTGGAAAAAATCATCATGGGGAGAGAGACTTCCCTTTATCGACAGGGTCATTTTTTTAATTGCGCAGAGTCAGGATACCTCCCTACTGAAGTTTCAGGATGGGGAATTGGATTATTATGCCTTAAGAGGCGTTGATTATCCGTTTTTAAAGCCTCGGGAAAAAGACGGTAACTTTACCATTTATGAAATGGGTTCGGACTTTAGCAGTGAATTTGTAGTCTTCAATCAGAATCCGGAGTCTAATCCCAAGACCCGCCAGCCCTATGTTAATCCCAAGAAACTTTCGTGGTTTACCGATTTAAAATTCAGGCAGGCCGTTGCCTATGCAATAGACAAAAGGATGATGATTGATATCTTGATGAATGGCTTGGGGTTTGTCCAGGATTCTGCGCTGTCGTCAAGTAGCGGTTATTTTTTTAATCCTAAGGTAAAGAAATACGGTTATGATCTTAAATTGGCAAAGGCACTGTTGAAAGAGGCCGGATTTGCCGACCGCAACCGCGACGGTTGGCTAGAGGATAAAGAGGGTGAAAGGCTGGAATTTAATCTTTTTACCAATTCCGGAGATAATGAACGGCTGCAACTTACTGCAATTTTGCGGCAGGACTTAGAGAATTTAGGCATTAAGGTTAATTTTCAGGCCTTAGAATTTAATAACTTGGTCAGCAAACTGGTTTCTACCTATGATTGGGATGTGGTTATAATAGGTCTAACCGGAGGGATTGAGCCGCATTTTGGTAAGAATGTCTGGGTTTCTACTGGACATCTACACATGTGGCATCCCCGCCAGAAAATCCCCTACACCCAGTGGGAGAAAAGGGTAGATGAGGTTTTTGATGCCGCAGTTCAGGAGTTAAATGACCAGAAAAGAAAGGTACTTTACGACGAGTGGCAGGAGATTATTGCGCGGGAATTGCCGGTAATCTATACCATATTGCCGGAGGTAATTTTTGCCGTGCGCAATAAATTTGAAAATTTGCAGCCCAGCGTTTATGGCGGCGCCTTTCATAATATCGAGGAAATTTGGATTAAGAAAGAATACCGGAAAAGATGATTGGCTATGTCTTAAGAAGAATCCTTATTGCCATCCCGCTATTGTTGGTAATTTCTCTATTGGCATTTGTTTTAATCCATCTGGCTCCGGGTAATTTCTTTGATAGCTTAAGGATGGAGCCGCAGATTTCCGAGGCTACCATTGCCCGCTATGAAAACCTGTATCATCTGAATTCCCCGGTATTGGTGCAATATGGTTACTGGCTGAAGAGACTGTTGCGTCTGGATTTGGGCTATTCATTTTTCTACAACAGCCCGGTAGCCAAAATAATCCTGAGCCGTTTGTTCAATACCTTCATTTTGTCTCTTAGCGGATTATTGCTGACTTGGTTGGTGGCTATCCCCCTGGGGATTGTGGCGGCGGTCAATCGCAACCGATTCCTGGACAGGTTAATTTCCGGTTTCTCTTTCGCAGGTTTATCCATTCCCAATTTCTTTCTGGCCCTTTTATTGTTATACCTTGCCAGCAATTTGCAGATTTTACCATTAGGAGGGATGCATTCGGCAAATTTCGATGCGCTTAATTGGGGAGAGAAAATTATCGATATCGTCAGGCACTTGGTAATTCCAACGCTGGTAATTTCCTTTGCCGCAATTGCCGGTTTGCAGCGTATTATGCGCGGGAATTTGCTGGAAACCTTAAGACAACAGTATATCCTGACTGCCCGGGCAAAGGGATTGCCTGAGAATCGGGTAGTATACTTGCACGCGCTGCGTAATGCCATTAATCCCTTGGTTACCATATTTGGGTATCATCTTTCTGATCTATTAAGCGGTGAGGCCCTGGTGGAGATAATCTGCAATTGGCCTGGCCTGGGCTCGGTTATGTTAACCGCAGTGAGGGCGCAGGATATTTATCTGGTAATGGCCAGCATGCTGATGGGCGGGATTTTGCTTTTGGCAGGAAACCTCTTGGCGGATATTTTACTGGCCTATGTTGACCCACGGATTCGTTATGAGTAAATTAATGGGTAATAGTTTAAATGCGTTGGCCATAACGAGATTGAAGAGGAATCCCGTATTCTGGTTTAGTTTTATAATTTTAGCCTCGTTATATTTTCTGGCCATATTCGCAGATTTTCTTTCGCCGTATGCCTATGACAATGAAAACCGCCTGCACTCGTATTGCCCGCCTACCAAGATAAATTTTGTTGATAGTGCCGGTAGGTTGGTTTCGCCTTATGTTTACGATGTAAGATTAACCTTCGATAGTTATCACCGCCGGATATACAGCAGCGATAAAGCCCAGGTCTATCCTTTGAGATTTTTTGTAAAAGGAGATAAGTATAGCTTATTGGGATTTATTCCTTGCCGGTTGCATCTCTTCGGACTGAACGAGAATGCCAAGGCGCGCCTATATTTATGGGGAGCAGATTCCCGGGGCAGGGATATCTTTTCCCGAGTACTTTACGGAGCCAGAATTTCTTTATCAGTGGGATTAATCGGTGTAGCCATTTCCTTTGTTTTGGGATTGCTGATCGGGGGGATTTCCGGATATCTCGGAGGAAGGACAGATAATCTTATTATGCGTTTATGCGAGATGATTATGCTGGTGCCTGGTTTTTATTTGATGCTGGCCCTGCGCGCGGCCTTCCCGCCTAACCTAAGTTCGCTACAAATCTATCTTCTAATTGTTTTCATATTTTCCTTTATCGGCTGGGCTGGATTGGCCAGGGTAATCCGAGGGATGAGTATTTCCTTGAGGGAAAGGGATTATGTTTTGGCTGCCAAGGTTTTAGGCGTGTCAGACTTTCGCATTATCTTACGTCACATCTTACCCCACACCTTGTCTTATACTATTCCCGCGGTTATGTTAAGTATACCCGGTTATATTCTAGGCGAGTCGGGATTGAGTCTTTTAGGTCTGGGTATTCAGGACCCCATACCCAGCTGGGGGAATCTTTTGTCTGAGGCCATGTCGATAGTGCAGATAAAATTTGCACCGTGGATTCTCATCCCGGGCATATTTATCTTTCTTACGGTGATGGCCTTTAATCTGCTGGGAGATTGTTTAAGGGATGCCCTGGATCCTTGGCTAAAATCAGAAGGAAGCGTTAATGTCAACCAATAGCCTTTTAACCGTTAAGAATTTAAAGGTCTATTTCTCCGGAGAAGAAATCCTTCATAAGGTAATCAACGGAGTATATCTAGAAATAATGCCCTCGGAAATCGTGGCTTTGGTAGGCGGCTCGGGTTCAGGCAAGACCTTAACGGCATTATCTATCTTGCGTCTTTTACCCGAAGCTGCCCATATTGCAGAAGGAAAAATAATTTTTCAGAGTCGCGATTTGCTTAAAATGAATAGCGAAGAGATGTTACGCATTAGAGGCAAGGAGATCGGTATGGTTTTTCAAGAACCGCTAAGCGCATTTAATCCGCTCTTTACCGTGGGTTTTCAGGTAGAAGAGGTTTTGCGATTTCACACCAGCTTGTCGAAAAGAGAAATGCATATGCGCATCCGGGAATTATTAAGGCAGGTCGGTATAACCGATCCGGAGAAGGTAATCAATGATTATCCCCATCAGTTAAGCGGCGGCTTGCGGCAGCGGGCCATGATCGCCCAGGCGATTGCAGCCAGTCCTAGGCTTATCATCGCCGACGAGCCAACCAGTAATTTAGATGTAACCTTGCAGGCCCAGATTATGGAATTATTCCGCAGCCTCAAAAAAGAATTGGGTATTTCCATTTTCTTGATTACTCATGATTTAGCCATGGTAGCCCATTTGGCAGACAAGGTAGCGGTAATAAATCAGGGTAAAATTGTGGAGTTTGGTAAGGCGACGGAAATAATGCAAAACCCCCGGGATATTTACAGTAAGCAATTAGCGGAGGCAGTGAGGATTTAATGCCTGAGAAATTGTTAGAATTACAATCCATCAAGAAATATTTTCCCATAAAAAGAGGCCTGTTACGCAAGGCCTACGGCTATGTGAAGGCAGTGGACGGTGTGGATTTGGTGGTTAATAAAGGAGAAAGCCTGGGGTTGGTGGGAGAATCCGGTAGCGGCAAAACCACCTTGGCGAGATTAATTTTGAAACTTATTACGGCTGATGAAGGAAGGATAATTTTTCAGGGAAAGGATATAACTGAATTTGGCAATAAAGAGATGTCGGTAGTAAGAAAAAAAATGCAAATGGTTTTTCAGGACCCATTTTCGAGCCTGGATCCGCGTTTTACAGCGGAAGAAATAATTGCCGAAGGGTTGCCCGTCGGTTCGCTAGAAACCCTGCAGAGGAAAAAAGAAAAAATTAGGGAATCTCTTAGTTTGGTTGGGCTTCCTATCGATGCTGCGGTTAGATTTCCCCACGAGTTTAGCGGAGGAGAACGCCAGCGCATCGCCATTGCCAGAAGCCTGGCTATCCAGCCGAAATTATTGGTGTTGGATGAGGCGGTTTCTTCCCTGGATGTTATCGTGCAGATGGACATTTTACGTTTATTAATGGGTTTACAGCAAAGATTAGACCTAACCTATCTTTTTATTTCCCATAACCTTCGGGTTATCAAGAAAACCTGTCAAAGGGTAGCGGTAATGTATAGAGGTCGTATCGTGGAATTGGCCCCCGCTAAGGATATCTTTGAAAATGCCTTGCATCCCTATACCCAGCAGTTATTATCCGCCGCCCTGGATTTTAAAGTGAAAGATAGAGATAATAATGAATTTTTTACTGAAGAGACCGCGGGATGCTGTTATAATAGGCCTTGTAAGCAAAAGGCGGATATCTGTTTTAAGAAAGAGCCAAATTTGAAAGAGGTAAGGCCCGGTCATTTTGTCAGCTGTCATTTTAAATTAATCTAAGGAGTAAATATGGGACCAAGGATACTGAAGAGGGTAGACCGCATAGTAGGTTTGGTTTGCGTGTTGGTTTTATTTTGTCTATTGCTTGTTAATGCCAATATGGAAGTTAAGGATTTGGATCTATGGCTGCATCTTAAGACTGGCGAGTACATCCTTCAGAATTTATCCATTCCACACTTTGATATATTTTCCTTTACCCTGGCGGGTAAAAAATGGATTAATCACGAGTGGTTGTTTCAAGTTGTAGCCTATACCTCGTATCTTCTTGGGGGCGCAGAGGGGTTGATTCGTATGCAGGTGGCCGTAGTTATTGCCACCTTTTTGATTCTGTTATTTATGGATTTCGACCCACTGAAGAAAAACTATTTTTCTGTTGCCTTACCGCTTTTACTAGTACTTTTTATCTACCGTACCAGATTTACCATCCGGCCAGATATCTTTAGTTTATTCTTTTTTGCCGTATATCTCTACATCATCCATAAACACCTTAATAAGAAATGGATAATTTATGCTGTTCCTCTAATTCAGATACTTTGGTCAAATTTCCATGGTTTCTTTTTTCTGGGTATTTTCCTGCTTTTTTTGGTCTGGTTCGGAGAATTTATTAAGAGAAATCTTAAGCTCCCCTGGGAATGGAGTCGCGTCAACCGTCTTTCCGACGAGGACTATATCCGCCTAAAATGGGTTTTTGTATTAAGTATCCTTGCCTCGTTTGCCAATCCTTATCTTTTGGATGGTTTTTTGTATCCTTTCAGGATTATGTTTCAGCTGGCCGGTAAGTCCCGGGTCTTTTTTTTGTATATCCAAGAATTAAAACCATCTTTGGATTTGCGTCATCTTCTGTCTGGCGACGGGTTTTCTCCCTACAAGGTTATTATTATCTTTTCGTTAACCAGCTTTATCCTGAATTACCGCAAACTGGACATAGCCAAATTCTTCATTTGGCACATATTCTTATGCAGTTCAATCACCGCCGTTAGAAATGTTTCCTTCTTTGCCTTTGTGGCCTATTTCGGGTATCTGTCCAATAAGGATTATATATTTCCTCTAAAATCAGTTTCCATACATTTTCAGAATAATTCTATTAAATTAATCACCAAAATATTGGTCAAGTCGTTTTTTATAATCTGGGTTTTGATTACGATAGATAAGGTGAGCGCCGGCTACTATTATGATTTCAATAAATACGAGACCAAGAGTATTATGGGCGGCCTTTCCAGTAAGGATTATCCTTCGGGGGCGATCGATTTTATACTCGCCCATAATATAAAGGGAAACATCTTTAACGATTTTAATTCCGGAGCCTATCTTATCGGGAAATGTTTCCCCCAGATTAAGGTTTATATAGACGGGAGAACCGAGATGTACGGACCCGATTTCTTCTTGGAGTATAAAAAACTACTGGATGACGACGCCAAACCTTTTGATGAAATCTCCAAGAAGTACCGTATCAACTCCGCAATTTTTAGCGGGGTATACAATCCCATCACCAATAAGCTGGTGCAGTATCTATATAAAAATAAAAACTGGAAGGTGGTATATTTTGACCCGGCAGGAATAGTTTTTCTGAAAGATGTGGCGCAAAATAGAAAGTTGATTGAAAAATATAAAATAGATTTAGCTAATTGGGTTCCTCCACCATTGGATTTGAGAAAATTAGGCCCGGCGGCAGTGTATCCTTATGAAAATATTAACCGGGCGTATCTTTTGGAGGCCTTGAATTTAAACAATGCGGTAATGAGGGAATCCGAGGAGGCTTTAAAGGTAATGCCCGGCTGCGGTGTAGCCTATAAATTTATCGGTAGGATCTATAGAAAACAAAAACTTCTGGAAAAGGCAGCGGAGAATTTTCGTCTGGCAGCGGTTTATTTACGTGGCGATATGGATTTGAGGGTGGATTTGGCATTAATTTATTGGAAACTCAACGACCTTAATAATGCCATCAGGCAATTAGAAGAAATTACTAAGATTAGCCCTCGTTACTCCCGAGCCTATTATAATCTTGTCTGGTTTTACGCCAAGAAGAATGATCTTTCCAAGGCAGAGGAGTTTCTAAGCAAGGCAATTGGCTTGAGTCAGCCTGGATTAAATGACCTTATGTATATTGCCGAAGGACTGTATGATGAGAAATATTTTTCTTTGGCCAGCGAGGTCTACCGGCAGGCCATAAAGACGGATAAAAAACAGGCGAGGGTGCATTCCCGTTTGGGTGCATGCTTAGTTTATCTTAATAGATACAAAGAGGCAGAAGGCGAATTGAATGAGGCTATCAAATTGGACGGTAAACTGGCTAGCAGTTACGACTATTTAGGTGTTTTATTTGCCAAGCAGGGATTGACTAAACAGGCAAGACAGCAATGGGGGAAGGCCTTAAGTCTTGATCCTAAGGACAAAGAGACCAAGGAAAGTATTAAAAGATTCATAAAGGGAGAATTCGGGCCTTCCAAGTAGAAACTTCTTGGAAGCAAATTATTAATTATTTCCAGATGGACGCTATCTTAGAAAAAAGCAAAAGGATTAGGAACATTTTAATCCTCGTCTTGGCGTTAAATTGGCTGGTCGCCATATTAAAATTGATTTTTGGTTCTATCATTAATAGCCAAAGCATGATAGCCGACGGCTTCCATTCTTTTGCCGACGGAGGTTCAAATGTAGTCGGGCTTTTTGGTATCTGGATAGCTTCTAAACCCAAAGACCGAGACCATCCCTACGGTCACAACAAATACGAAACATTCACCGCCATAGTAATTGCAATATTATTATTTATAGTATGTTTCAATATTCTCCATGACAGCGTACAGCGTTTCCGTAATCCTATAGAAACAAGGGTTGATTTAAGTAGTTTCTTGGTGATGATTTTTACTACGATAATTAATATAATAGTTATGGTTTATGAATACGGTGCCGGCAGAAGATTAAAAAGCGACATACTGGTTTCTGATTCCCTGCATACCCGTTCGGATATCTTGACCTCCTTTTCTGTAATCTTGGCCTTGGGGGCAACCAGGTTGGGCTTTCCGATACTCGATCCCATCGCGGCAATTGTAATAGCTATATTCATTGCCTTCGCCGGAATTGATATCTTGCGCCATTGCTCAAGAATCCTTTGCGATACCGCAATGATTGACGAAAAAAGAATCAAAGAGATTTGTCTTGGTATCGCAGGGGTGATAGAGTGCCATCAGATCAGAACTAGGGGAAGGCCGGATGATATTTACGTCGACCTGCATGTCTTGGTTAAAAATGATATGCATATCGATAAGGCGCATGAATTAAGTTATCTTATCGAAGATACCATAAAGAAGGAAATCCCCGGGGTTACCGATATTACCGTGCATATGGAGCCCTTAAAGTCACGAGATAGGAATCTTTAACTAACTGCATTATGGACACATCGGAAATAAATCTTATTATAGGCGGCCAGGCTGGCCAGGGTACGCAAACCATAGGTTATGCCATTTCCAAGGTTTTTACCAGAATGGGATTGCACGTATTTTTCTACAACAGTTTTGAATCTCGCATTAGAGGGGGGCACAGTTTTGTGAATATCCGGGCAGCTCAGGGGCCGGTGGGCTCTCATAAAGATGTCGTGGATATTTTGGTGGTCCTTGATGGGAATACCCTGAATCTGCATGCTGAAGAGGTTACCGAGAAAGGGATTATTATTTATGATGGCACCAACCTTAAGGTAGATGCCTGCAAGAGAAGTTGTATCGCCGTGCCTTTTGTGCAGCTGGCTAAGGAAATTGGCGATAGCCTATACGCCAATTCAGTGGCAGTCGGTTCCTTAACCGCGGTCTTGGGTTTGGATTTAAAATACATCCAAGAGGTATTGAAAGATTCATTCAAGGATAAAGAAGAGAAAGTCCTTAATGAGAACTTGAGGGCGGCCAAGGCAGGTTTTGATTATGCCCTTAAGATAATCCCTTCGGGGATTGAGATTTCCAAATTTAAACAAGGTGGGTCTCCTAAATTATTGATGAGTTGTGCGGAGGCGGTGGGTTTGGGTGCATTGGCCGGAGGGGTAAAATTCTATTCTGGTTATCCCATGACTCCAAGCACGGGAATTATGACCTATCTGGCAGAGAATCAGGATAGATTCGGCATAGTAGTGGAACAGGCAGAAGATGAAATCGCTGCCATAAATATGGTATTGGGTGCGTCTTATGCCGGAGCACGGGCAATGACGGGGACTTCCGGAGGAGGTTTTGCCTTGATGGTAGAGGGGGTTTCTCTGGCTGGCATGACTGAAACCCCCATTGTAATAATAGAGGGGCAAAGGCCGGGGCCTGCCACCGGTCTTCCTACTAGGACTGAACAAGGTGATTTAAGATTTGTGCTTCATGCCGGGCATGGTGAATTCCCGAAGATAATTTTTACCCCCGGCACCCCCAGCGAGGCCTATATTTTAACTAAAAAAGCCCTAGATTTGGCGGATAAATATCAGATACCGGTTTTTGTGATGATAGACCAATTGTTGGCTGATTGTTATTTCAGCGAGGAAAATTTAGATATCGGCAATATCCAGCCGCGATATTATCCGTTAAGCCATGAGGAGCTGGCAAAAATAAAGGAGTATAAGAGATATCTTTTAACCCCCGATGGAATTTCTCCTCGGGCCTTGCCTATGCAATCAAGACATCTGGTAGTCGTGGATAGCGACGAGCATGATGAATGGGGACATTTGACCGAGGATTTGGTAATTCGTAAAAAAATGGTGGAAAAACGGCTGAAAAAATACGAGCTAATCAAAAAAGAGATTGAGTCGCCGATAGAATTCATGGTCGGGGATGCAGATACGATTTTGATCGGTTGGGGTTCTACCTATGGCGCAACTAGGGATGCGGTTTTAGAAGGCAGGAGGAAAGGAAAGAAAATAGGCATGGTACATTTGCCGCAAGTCTGGCCTTTGCCCTCGGAATTGCTTAAATTTTTTGACGGCAAGAAGAAAATAATGGTGGTGGAAAATAATGCCACCGGACAATTGGTTAGTATTATCAAGCAGGAACTGGTTAAAGAGCCATCCGGATTTATTGGTAAATACGACGGGAAACCTTTTACCGCAGATTATATCCTAGAGAGGCTTAAATAAAAAAATGGTAGAGGTAAAAGATTACGGAAGTTTTAATACCGCGTGGTGCCCGGGGTGCGGCAACTTTGCCATTGTAAATAGTTTAAAAGAGGCATTGGTAAAATTAGGCAAGGAACCGCATGAGGTGTTGTTGGTTTCCGGAATAGGGCAGGCGGCAAAGTTGCCGCACTATCTTAACTGTAATGTTTTTAACGGTCTGCATGGCAGACCAATTCCAGTTGCCACCGGAGCCAAGATAACCAATAAAAATCTTTTGGTAATTGTCACCAGCGGCGACGGAGATATCTATGGTGAAGGAGGAAATCATCTTATCCATGCCATTCGCAGGAATATTGATATCAAGGTCTTCGTTCATAATAATCAGGTCTATGGATTAACCAAGGGGCAGGCATCGCCCACTAGCGATGAAGGTTTTGTTACCAAGGTCCAGACTCATGGAGTAATTCTCGAATCTTTTAATCCTATTACTCTGGCAGTTTCCTTTGATGCCGGTTTTGTGGCCAGGGCGAGCGCCGGCGATAAAGAGCATCTTAGCTTAATGATGCAAGAAGCCATAAAACACCGGGGATTCGCCTTAGTGGATATCTTGCAGCCCTGCGTTACCTTTAATAAGAAAAATACCTGGATGTGGTACCGGGAGCGGGTTTATGATGTAAACAAAGATCCGGCTTACAATCCCCAGGATAAAACCCAGGCTTTTCTAAAGGCTCAGGAATGGGGGGATAAAATCCCGGTAGGTATAATTTTTAAAAAGGATAAGCCTACCTATGAAGACAGGGTAGCGGTTTTAAAAGATAAATCTTTGCTGGAAACAAAACCGGATTCCGCCAAGTTCGTCTCGCTACTAGAGGATTTTAAATAAGAATTCATTATTTTTGCTTGCTAAATAGACTTTCTGGTGCTATAACAACACCTAAGAACAGAGGAGGTGGAAATGAAAAATTTGGATAAGGTTTTTTTGTGGTTAGCCTTATTACTTATTGCCTATGCCGTTTTTTCTAGGTTCTACGGTGCACCTTCCATTGCATTGAAACAATTTAGGTCTGTCAGCGTTTTGTTATTAGCCAATACATCTCTTTTGATGGCGATACTAGTAAAGAAAAGCTAGGGGTTTTTGCAATGTGCGGCCTTTCCTTAATTTAAACATACGGAAAGGCCGCACTGTTTTATTTTCCCGCCAAAATGCTTAAAGAAGCCATTCTTTACAAAAAATTGGAAGACAATAAGATTTCATGTTATTTGTGCAGCCACCGTTGCCAGATTCCTGACGGCAAATTCGGAATCTGTTCAGTCAGACAGAACAAAAAAGGGGTTCTCTATACCCATGCCTACCGGGAGGTGGTAGCGGCCAATATAGACCCTATCGAAAAAAAACCCCTGTTCCATTTTTTGCCCGGCTCAAAATCATTTTCCATCGCTACGGCAGGATGTAATTTCCGCTGCGGATTCTGTCAGAATTGGCGGATATCCCAGAAGACGGAATTTGATAAGCTGGGAGGAGGAGCTAGGGATATCGCCCCTGAAGAGGTAGTGGCATTAGCCAAAAAATCCCGTTGCCAGAGCATTTCCTATACCTATACGGAGCCGACCGTCTTTTTTGAATATGCCTGGGAGATATCGCGGCTGGCAAAGAAAGAGGGTATAAAAAATGTATTTGTCACCAATGGTTATATGACCAAGGAGGCGCTAGAAGAGATCGCGCCATTCTTGGATGCCGCCAATGTAGATTTAAAATCTTTCCGCGATTCCTATTATCGTAAAACCTGCGGTGCCTCTTTGGAACCGGTCAAGGAATCTATAAAATTGATGCACCAATTGAAAATCTGGGTGGAGATTACTACTTTGATAGTGCCCACCTTAAATGACTCAAAAGAAGAGCTCAAGGGATTGGCGGATTTTATAGCCAGTGTAGGAATAGAAATTCCCTGGCATATCTCCAGATTCCATCCGGAATATAAAGTCAATGATTTGGAATCTACTCCGGTGGAGACTCTAAAGATGGCGCAGGCCATTGGCAAAAAATCCGGCCTGCGCCACGTCTATCTCGGTAATGTCCCACTAGAGGGGGAGAATACCTATTGCTATAAATGTAATGAGTTACTGATAGAAAGATATGGTTTTAGTATCTTACAACAGAAGATAAATAAATCCCGCTGTCCCAAATGCGACAGCGTCGTCGAAGGCGTATTTTAACCTTACTTTTGACAAAATCAGCAGTTTACGCTAATATAATAAACCATGGTAGAGCAAGAATTATTATTTTTAGGATTATTAAAAGACGGACCCAAGCACGGCTATGAAATCAAGCGGCAGCTTAAAGAGGTTCTCGCCCCCTTTATCAGCCTGGAGATAAAATCTATTTACTATCCTTTAAAAAAGATGGAGGAAAAGGGCTGGATAAAAAAGGAGATCGGCCGCGAAGGCCGCTGGCCGGAAAGGTATATCTACCGGATTACCAGAGAAGGGGAGAGGCGTTTTCAGCAGGTTTTAAGCGAAAGTTTTCTTTCTATAAAGCGACCCTACTTTAATATCGACCTTTCCTTATTCTTTTTGCCCTACGTTAAGCCGGAGATTGCAACCAGGAGGTTGCGGGCCCGAATAATCTATTTAAGCCGGATTAAAAGGGAACTTACCAAGCTTAAGTCCGGACTTAAGGCAAAACAAGGTCACCTCGATATAATCCTGACCCACAATATTGATATGGTGGAGGCAGAAATAAATTCCACTTCTCACCTGATACAGACCATTTCTCAAAAATAGTTTTTCGCAAGGCAGTAAAAAATAATTCTTGACAACCTATCAATATTGTTTATACTTACGCTGATAAAATTTAACATAGTAAAATTTTACTATATTAGAGAGAAAAGGCTATGCTGGTAAGGCAGTTACTAATTGAAGACGCGCAAAAATTCGGCTCAAAACCGGCCATTGTCTTCCGCGATAATCCCATCAGTTTTGAGCAGCTTAAGACCAATGTATTTAAGCTGGCTTCAGGTTTGAAAGAGTTGGGCGTGAAAAAGGGCACTAAGGTTGCCATTTATCTGCCCAATTGGCCGGAGTATATTTACAGCTATCTGGCGGTATTCTGTCTGGGGGCGGTGGGAGTGCCTTTGGATTTAATGCTTAAAGAAGAAGAGCTAGTTTCCTGTCTTTCCCATTGCGAGGCGGATTTTCTGATTGCCGTTTCCAAAGAAGAGGTTTCCTTAAGCAAGATAAAACAAAATGTCGGCTCATTGAAGAATATAATTCTAATTTCTGAACCACAGGATGTCATGCTTTCATTTAATGAAATTTTCCGTAAGGGTGCGGATAATCTTCTTGAGGCGCAGATTAAAGAAACCGATCCCAGCTTAATCATGTATACCTCCGGAACCACCGGCAGGCCCAAGGGCATTCTGCTTAATTACCGTCATCTCGACGGCTCGCCCAAGGCCATGGAACATTTCGTGGATTTAACTGAAAGGGACATCAAGCTTTCAGCCTTGCCCTTAAGTCACATCGGCGGGCTGATTTATATCCAGAACTGCATCTGTTTCGGAATTACCCTGGTTTTAATGGAGCGGTTTATCCCTTTGGAATTTATCCGGAATATCGAGAAATATAAGGTAACCTGTTTTCATATTGTCCCGTCTATGTATCTGGCCATTCTGGCCTTAAAGGAAATGGAGAAATTTGATTTAACCAGTTTACGCTGGGCAGTGGTCTTTGGCGCCCCCAGCAGCCCTGAGGCATTAAAGAGATTTCATCAATATTGCCCCAATGCCCATTTGCTTAATGGCTGGGGTTTAACCGAAACCTGTCCTCCTAATACAGTTATTCCTCTGGGCAGTAATCGGTTGGAAAGCGTAGGCAAGCCAGCTCCGTGGGTAGAGATTAAGATTCTCGATGAAAATAATAAAGGATTACCCGTAGGGGCGATAGGAGAGATAGCCATACGCGGCTGGGTGGTAATGGATGGCTATTATAAGGACGAGGAGGCCACTAAAGAGGTAATACACCAGGGGTGGTTTCATACCGGTGATTTGGGCCGCTTTGATAATGATGGATTCCTTTATATTATGGGCAGAAAAAAAGAGATGTTCAAGGTGGGTGGCCAGATAGTTTATGCACCCGAGGTAGAGGCAGCCATTTTGAAAAATGAAAAGGTTTTAGAGGTGGCCATAATCGGAATTCCTGACAAGCTGCGCGGGGAGGCGGTTAAGGCCTTTGTTTCCCTAAAGCCGAATCAGAGCTTATCCGCCGAGGACCTGCGTTATTTCTGCAAAGAACATCTGGCGCATTTTAAAGTGCCTCATGAAATAGAGTTTAGAGATAATTTACCCAAGAATCGGACCGGTAAGATTGATAAGGAATTATTAAAGGAAGGAGAATAAACATGCAAATGAAAAAGGATATCCATTTGACTTCTCGGGATTTATTGGATATGGTGCAATTAAGGCCTGAGGATGTGGGCAAATACGCCATTGTCCCGGGACCAAAAGATCGCTTAGAGGTTTTGATTAAAAAGTTGGAAAACCCGGTCAGGAATTTTTCCTTTATGGAATATGCCATGTACACCGGTTATCTCGACGGGATAAAGGTGACGGCTATAAACGGCGGTAGGTTTTCTCCGGATACCGCCATTACTACGGAGATTCTCTGCGGTGCCGGAATAAAAAATATCATCCGTATCGGTAGCTGCGGCGCATTAAGGGAAGATATAAAGGTAGGGGATTTGGTTTTGGCAACCGGTTCGGTGAGAGGAGACGGCGTAACCCCTTATTATGTGACCAGTGATTTTGTTACCGTTTCCGACAAGGGTTTAAACGGGATAATGACGGAACTAATCAATGCCTCAGGCATAAAGGTGCATACCGGAGCGGTCTGGACCACCGATGCGCTTTTGAGGGAAACCCGGGAAAAGGTGAATGAGGCGGTTTCCAGAGCGGCTATAGCGGTGGATATGGTATCCTCAACATTTTTAACCATCTGCCAGATGAATAAGGTTAAGGCCACGGCAATTCTTTCGGTCAGCGACAACATCATTACCGGAGAATTGGGTTTTATGAATCCTTTGTTTTACCGTGCCGAGTCGGCCACGATCGATTTGGCATTAAATACCGTAAGAAAATTAGAAGGGAAATAATGATTAGGGAGTCACCGCTTTTCTGGCCGGTGCATTTTAAATCTGGGACGATTTTCATTCTGGATGAAACCAGATTGCCTGGAAAATTAGTTTATATTAAGGTAAGGAATATTAAAGAGGCAGTTTCGGCAATCCGCGATATGAAGACCCGCGCCTTTGGTCAATTCTTGGTGGTGCTGTATAGTTTTTTAATGGTTCTTGAGCATAATAAAAAAATTCCCGCAAAATCATTATTGGTTAAATTACAGAATACCGCCACAGATTTAAATGGCAGCCGTCCGACCTTTCCCTTTAAAGAGGTTACCTCAATAGTTATGGGTTGGGCTCAGGATTTTTTTCAGGCAAAAAATGATTTACCGGAAAATTTAAGCCGCAATATTATGGGTTTTTTAATGAATATCCGCGGGAAGAGATTAAATCGCTGCCGGCAGATTGCTGCGTTGATTAAGGACAAAGATTCCATCCTCACCCATTGCAATGTTAGCGGAGAATTGGCCATGGCTGCCCAGATTTGCCGGCAGCAGCACAAGAGGATTGGTTTTTTTGCTACGGAAACCCGGCCCTACCTTCAGGGCGCCAGGTTGACTACCTGGGAATTAAGAAAGGCCGGTTTTCCCGTTACTTTAGTTACCGATAATGCGGTGGGAAGGCTCCTCAGGGAAAAAATGGTGAATAAGGTAGTGGTGGGTTCTGACCGTTCTTGTGCCAATGGAGATATTGCTAACAAGATCGGAACTTATCAGATTGCCTTATTGGCCAAAGAGTTTAAAGTTCCATTTTATGTTTTGAACCAGCCTTCGAAAAAGGTAGCCTGCGGCAAAAAGATGCCCATTGAAATTAGAGACGCCAGGGAGATTTTATTTTTTAATAAAAAAAGGATTGCACCAACGGGGACCTTGGGATTTTATCCTGCTTTTGACGTAACCCCCAGTAACTTAATTACCAAAACTATTTCTATCGATGTCCAGTAAAAAATACCTTTTGATTTACGGCCAGTTTAAAGATTCTTTTTATCGGCAGTTGAAGAAAATAAAAGGCTGCGGCATATTGGTAATGGAGGGGCGGCCGTTTCTGGATGGCGCTAGGGAGGTTTGCAAAAAACTTTTAGGCCTTAAGGTTAAGCCCACCTTAATCAGCGATAACATGGCAGGATTCTGTTTTTATCAGGGAATGGTTAAAGAGGTACACCTGACCTATCAAGAAAGCAAAAGGCAAGATGCAATTTGCAAGATTGGCTCTTTGGGCTTGGCGGTTTGCGCCAAATATCACCGGGTGCCGGTTTATTTACATCCGGCCGCAAAAAAGATTAAGGCTTCTTGCCGGCCAAGGGACATCTTTTATTTTGCCGGCAAAAGGATCGCACCTTTAGGCATAAAGGCCTACACCTCTTTAATAGAAGAGGTACCCTTAAAATACATAACCCAGGTAAAAAAAAATGGAAAATAAAATAAAAAAGGATTTGATAGAAATTGGCAGGCTGCTTTGGGAAAAGGATTTGGTCTGCGCCCGTTCGGGGAATATCAGTTATCGGGTGGATGAGAAAAGTTTTCTTTTAAGCTGCCATGATAGCTGTCTGGGGTTTCTGACTGAGGAGGATTTTGTACTGATGGATTTGCAGGGTAAGGTTTTAAAGGGCAAGAATCCCTCAACCGAATCAAGGCTGCATTCTGAAATCTATGTCAATATAGCTAGTGCCAAGGTGGTGATTCACACCCATACCTCGCACATCAATGGTTATTTTACGACAAGGGATACTTTTGCGCCTTTTACCTTTGAAACCAAATTGTATATCGGTTCCATTTCTGCCATTCCTCAGACCACGCCTGCAGTTACCGAGATAAGGCCGGTAATCGAATCGCTGCAAAAGAATAGCCTCGCCGTATTAAAAAACCATGGGGTGGTGGCGATCGGCGGGAACCTTCTGGATGCCTTTTTTCTCATCCAGACCTTAGAGGAGGCAATTAAGATGGAGGCCATACGCAAAATATTTTCCGGAGGTAACCAGGAATCTAAATCTAAAGAACAAAAAACCGGTTCGCAGAAGAAATTCAAGCTTTTTTCTCCTGAGCAGGTAGACATGATTGTCAGTTTGATAAACCAGGATCCGCAGATTGAGAAGCTAGGAAAGGAATTAAAGGTTACTCTTACCATGGCAGTAAAAATGGATGATACCGGCGAAGCATTCCGGTTCAGTTTTAAAGACGGCAAGATTACCGAGGTGACCAAAAGTCAGGATGCGGAATTTATCATTTCCGGACCCGAGAAGGTATGGAGGCAGATTTTTAATCGCGAAATCGATCCCTTTGTCGCCACTACCCAGAAGAAATTAAATTTAAAAGGTGATTTTGCCAAGCTTTCCCGTTGGTATGCACCCTTTAGTCGAATCTTTGAGCTCTGGAATCAAGTGCCCGTAGAATAATTAATAAGATGAACAGTTATAAAATGCTGATTGATGGTGAACTGGTTGAGGCAAGAAAGAAAACAACCCTAACCAGCATTAATCCTTCAACCGGAGAAAAAATAGCGGAATTTCCCAAAGCCGGTTTAGAAGATTGCCATCAGGCAATCGAATCGGCCAGGCGTGCTTTTGATGAAGGCGATTGGCCCAGATTCTCTTTTGCCGAGCGCTCGGTTTATCTATTAGAGATTTCCCAGCTAATCCGCGAACACGCCAAAGAGTTGGCAGATATCGAAAGCCAGGACACGGGTAAAACCAGCAAGCAAACCACCTTTATCGATGTCCCTACTTGTGCTGCGACCTATGAATATTTTGCCAGGGTCTCTGGCCAGTTGGCGGATAAAACTGTAAAGGTTCCGGCACCGGCAGAAAGCAAACTTTTGAGGGAACCGGTTGGCGTAGTTGCTGCAATTATTCCCTGGAATTATCCTTTAATTATGGCTGCATGGAAGATAGCTCCGGCTTTAGCTTGCGGTAATACAATAGTGTTTAAGCCGTCTAATTTAGCCAGCCTTTCGATTTTAGAATTAGCCAAGATTTTTCAAAAGGCAGGGTTGCCTAGGGGCGTAGTAAATATTATTACCGGCGAAGGCAGAGAAATCGGTCCGGAATTGGCAGCCAGCAGCCAGGTGGACATGATTACTTTTACCGGAAGTACGCAAGTAGGTAAAGAAGTGATGCGACTTGCCGCCAATAATGTTAAAAAAATTCATTTAGAATTAGGCGGCAAGTCGCCCAATATCGTCTTTAGCGATTGCGATTTAGAGGCAGCGGTCGGGGGAGCGATGTCGGCAATTTTCATGAATCAGGGTCAGATGTGCACTGCCGGTTCGCGCCTGCTTTTGCAAAAAGACATTTACGAAAAATTTATGCAGGTTTTAATAAAAAAGACCAAGAAATTAAAACTAGGCAACGCCTTGGATTACACCACTGATTTTGGGCCGTTAATTTCTGATGAACAGCGCAAAAGAGTTTTAAAATACATCGATATGGGGATTAAGGAAAGGGCCAAATTGGTCTGCGGCGGTAAAATTCCCGAAGATCCCAATTTAAAAAAGGGATTTTTCTTAGAGCCCACTATTTTTGAAAATGTAAATAATCAGATGACCATAGCCCAGGAAGAAATCTTCGGCCCAGTGTTATCGGTAATTAAATTCTCCACGGTTGAGGAGGCAATAAAAATCGCCAATGATTCGATTTTTGGTTTGGCAGCCATGATCTGGACGCAGGATAAGCAAAAGGCAGATAAGGTGGCCAGAAATCTTAAGGCGGGAACCGTTTGGATAAACACCTACGGCGGATTTTACAATGAAGTTCCTTTTGGCGGTTACAAACAAAGCGGCATTGGTAGGGAATTAGGAAAAGACGGTTTATTAGAATATACTGAGTTAAAGACAATTACTCTGGATCAGTCACCGGGTGGAAAATCTTTAGTTTCTACTTGGTTTGCGTAACGAGGAGAATGCGATGGACAATCGATCCGTAAGCTGGGATAAAGAGGTAGAGGCAAAATTCAATCTGATGATTAATAAATTGCCGATTTTCCATCGGCAGATGGCAGAGCGAGTTGCCAAGACCGGAGCCGAAGAGAACGCCCAAAAAAGAAATTCATCTTTGGTGCAGGAAGAGGATGTGGTGCGGGCTTTTTTGGAAGAAGTTCCCAAGCCGTTTTACAGCATGATGATTAAGCTCTTTGACGAGGTTGGTTTTGACTATAAGAAATATCAGAATAGGGCCTGATGCCTGAGAACCGGCATTCGATATTTATAGAGGCATCGGCAGCTGAGATTTTTCCTCAAATTCTGCTTTGGGGTGAGGCGAACTGGTGGCCAGAAAAATCACAGATGAGATTTATTAAGGAAACCTCAGGCGACATCAATGTCGGCACCAGATACATCCAAAAGGTTTTATTGCCTTTTGCTCCGCAATGGGAAGTGGAGGTCGACTGCATAGTGTCCAATCAAAAGGTCGGACGCAAATTCTTAAACGGGATTTTTAACGGCAGGGAATATGTGGAGTTAGAGCCTACGGCTATTGGCACCAAAGTAAATTATGTAATGAATTTTGAAATCAACGGCTCCGTTCATAAGGTCCTCTGGAATTTATTTTTCCGTAAACTTCACGATAGAAATTTAACCATGATCTTGTCCAGCTTAAAGGATTTTATTACTAAGAATAAATGAAGATTGCAGTTATCGGGGCAGGGGCAATTGGTTCGGTTCTGGCAGGCTATTTGGCTAAGTCCGGAAGCGATGTGCGTTTAATCTGCCGTCCGGATCAGCTGGGCGTCTTAAAGAATAAGCCTTTGGTAATTACCGGAGTGCGCGGCAAGATTTCAATCAAGGTTAAGGCGGTTGCGCGATTAGAGGAAAGGGTAAGTTTAATAATCCTCTGTGTGAAAACCCAGGATATTTATCAGGCCTTAAAAGAAAATCAGCAGTTTATTAAAGATCGCCTGTTTCTCTCCACGCAGAACGGGGTCCAGGCAGATCATATCCTAAGAACCTTCCTTAAGGAAGACGACATTATAAGTAGTATCATTATGTTCGGCGCAACCTATTTAAAGCCCGGAGAGGTAGTGCATAATTTTGAAGGTGATATTATTATCGGAAGACCATTTATCCCCAATGATGTGCCTTTAAATACTATTGCCCGGGTTTTGAAAAAGACCTTTCCTGTGGTAATCTCCAAGAATGTTTTGGGGATGAAATGGCTGAAACTATTTGTAAATTTTAATAATTGCCTACCAGCAACATTAGGAAAACCCATGCAAGAGACCTTTTCGGATGAGAGGATCTGTAGCCTAAGCATTAGGCTTCTAAAAGAAGGCCTGGAAATAGTTGATAAGGCAGGGATAAAATTGGTATCGCTGCCTAATTTTCCAGAAGACCGAATAAGGGGCTTAACAGCAATGCCTATTGAACAAGCCGTTGGTATTATGAAGCAGACCATGACTAATTTGAGCAAGGAGCCGCTTTACGGCTCAATCTTACAGAGTATTTTACGCAAACGTAAATCCGAGATTGATTATATCAACGGCCAGATTGTTACCCTGGCAAAAAATAATAACCTTAAGGCGCCGTTAAATGAGTTAATGGTTAAATTAGTGCACCAGGTGGAAGATAGCGGTAAATTCTTAAGTCCCGAAGAATTATTGCAAAAATTTAATTAAAAGGAGTGGCTATGCGGATGAGGTTTCCGAAATTAAAGGTTACTTTGATTAAAAAAGAAGGCGATTGTTACCACGGCTATGAAGTCGGGGATTCCTTTATCTTTGATGATTTTACCCATCCGCCGGAACATTTTTGTTTGGGGATTGCCCATTCCATATTTCCTAGTCTGTACGCGCTTACCTTTGGGGCAAAATTTCTATTTATGGATAATCCCAAGTCGCTTAAAACCACCTGTCCGGATAATGGGAAGTTAGAATTCTTAACCGAGGTATTGGATGACAATGGTAATGTAATTCTGGAACAGAAGATTTCGCCACCTCCGGGTCCGAGACCCAAGAAGATGGTGGTTAGCGTTGAAGAGGTCAGGGGCAAATGTTTTTATTGCTATAAAGTAGGGGACAAGTGGGAGTTGACTGGCTTGAGGACTATTCCCAATTTTTGTGGGGCGGCTTACCACACCATGTTCCCGGTATTGTTTGCCCTTAATTTCGGCGCCACCTACCCTTTCATGCAAAATCCTAATTCGCTGGATACCATCACCTGTCCCGACGGCGGGCATATCAGGTTTAAAGTTACACGAGTCGAAGAAGGCCTGCCTACCGGACAGGCAGGCGAGGAGAAAATAAAATGAAGCGTAGAGTAGTAATTACCGGCTTGGGAGTAATTTCGCCCAACGGAATCGGCAAGGAAGAATTCTGGAAAAACATGGTCAACGGCCGTTCGGCAGTGCATCGGGTTACGGATTTTGATGTATCCCATTTTAATACTAAAATAGTGGCCGATGTACCGCAATTCGATCCTATAAAGATGGGTTTAACCCATGAAGAGGCGGTGCGTATGGACCGTTATGTCCAGTTTGCCATGGTGGCAACGGAAATGGCCCTTAAGGATTCAAAATTGGATTTGAATAAAATAGATAGAAATCGCATGGGGGTATCATTGGCCAATGCCATCTGCGGCACCAAATATATGGAAGAGGAATTTGCCTTTGTCACCGACAGCGGTAAAGAGCCGATTAATCCGGCTTTGGTAAGGCCGGATTTATATGATGCCTCGATGTTTAATACGCCCTCAAGCGAAATTGCTGCCCGTTACAAATTAAACGGCATTTGCAATACCATTTCCACGGGTTGTACCGCCGGAACAGATTCGGTGGGGTTTTCTTTGGAGGCGATTCAGGATGGAGACGCAGACATCCTGATTACCGGTGCCAGCGAGGCGCCGATCACGCCGATTACCTTTGGCGCCTTTGATGTGGTAAATGTTTTGTCCACTACCAATGACGAGCCGGAAAAGGCCTCGCGGCCATTTGATGCCAAGCGCAATGGTTTTGTTTTATCGGAGGCCTGCGGTATATTGATTGCCGAGGAATTAAATCATGCCCTTAAAAGAGGTGCCCATATCTATGCCGAGATAATCGGTTATGGCACTTCCAACAATGCCTTTCACATGACCGATTTGCCGGCAGATGGCATTGCCATGGCCGATTGTATTAAATTGGCCTTGGAAGATGCGGCTATTTCTCCAAAGGATATTGATTATATTAACGCCCACGGAAGTTCAACCCGGCAGAATGATGTTTTTGAAACTGCGGCCTACAAACTGGTTTTCGGTGATTATGCCTATAAGATCCCCATTAGTTCCTTAAAGTCCATGGTCGGTCACCCGCTGGCAGCCGCCAATAGCACCGAGTTGGTGATCTCTTGTCTGATTTTTGAAAGAGACCTTTTGCCGCCAACCATCAACCAGGAATTTCCTGACCCCGCTTGCGACTTGGATTATATTCCCAATGTGGCGCGGCCCAAAAAGGTAAATTATATTTTAAAAACCAGCAGTGGTTTTTCCGGGATTCACTCGTCAATGGTATTAAAAAGATACACTGGTTAAAAAAGGAAGGTTGCTAATTAAATGAAAAAGATTGCCGTCACCGGTATGGGAATCGTTGCCCCGCCGGGAATAGATAAGCGGGTTTTCTGGGCCAATATCAAGGCCGGACACTCGTTTGTTAAGGAGATTACCCGCTTTGATGCCTCAAAATACCCTTCGCATATTGCCGGTCAGGTACAGGAGTTGGATGCCTATACCCATGTCTCCTCGCGTTTGCTGAAAAAGATGGATGTATTTTCGCATATGGCATTGGTGGCAACGGATTTGGCCTTAAAGGATGCCCAGCTGGATTTAAGTAAAGAGGATCTAAAACGGGCGGGGATTTTTATGGGTAATGCCATCGGCGGTTGGTTGTATGCTGAGACTGAACTGCGGGATTTATATTTAGAGGGAAGAAGCGGGGTAAGCCCCTACATGGCCTCGGCCTGGTTTCCGGCAGCACCCCAGGGTCAGGTTTCTATTTATTATGGGATTAAAGGCTATAGTAAAACAGTGGTTTCTGACCGGGCCAGCTCGCTTATGGCAATTGCTTACGCCACCAAGGTTATAAATAAGAATAAATGTGATTTTGTTTTAGCCGGCGGCATGGAAGCACCGGTTACACCCTATGCACTTTTGTGCTGCAATACTTCGGGTGTGCTTTCCAAGCGTAATGATGACCCCAAAACTGCCTATCGGCCATTTGATAAAACCCGCGACGGATTGGTTATTGCCGAAGGGGCAGGGATTTTGATTCTGGAAACTTCTGAACGGGCCAAGAATCGCAACGCCTCTGTATTTGGCCATATCTTGGGATATGCCACTACCACCGACGGATTTGACAGGATTGAACCCGAACCAACCGGAGAGCACCTGGCCAGGGCAATTCAACTGGCCTTAGATGATGCCGGCGTGGGCATTAACGATATAGATTATATTTGTGCTGACGGTGTTGCCACTAAAGTCGGGGATATTACCGAGACCAAGGCCATAAAAAAGGTATTCGGTAAAAGGGCTTATCAGATTCCGGTTTCGGCCCCTAAATCCATGTTTGGAAATCTTTTGGGCGCCTCAGGCGCTGTGGATTTGATCACCACCATTTTGGCCATGGAGCATAGTATTGTTCCGCCGACTATAAATTTAAATACTCCGGATCCGGAATGCGATTTAGATTATTGCCCCAACAAAGCACAGAACAAAGAAATTAAAAAGGCGATGATTATATCCCGAGGTCGAGGTGGGATAAATTGCGTGATGATAGTTGGGAAAGGAACATAAGAGCTTTGTCCCGCCTCATAAGCCGTGCCCAAATTATCGTAGATAATTTGGGCACATTCGGCGGGATTTCCGCCTACGCCTTAAATGACTTCGGCGGATCCGCCGAAGCTATAAAAAGCGAAGGCGGAAATTCGCCCCGACGTATCGTCGGGGCTCATTAAAAGGGGGTAGAGTCATGGAGTTGGCAGACAGAGTTAAAGACGTTTTTGTTAAAGTCTTAAAGGTAAAACCCGAAGAGGTTGACGTGAATGCCCAACTGTATTCCAACCTGGGTTGTGATTCTACCGAGATGGTGGAGATTACCGTGGCGCTGGGCAAAACCTTCGGAGTGAAATTGATAGATAATGAAATCAAAAAGACCAATTCAATTAAGGAAATCGCCGACATCCTGACGGCCAAAGGGGTAAAATGATTATTGATTTAAGTTTACCAATTGATGATACTCTTAAAGAAACCCACCCGGCGACTATCGATCGCATCAGTCACAGCCAGGGCGTTGAGCATTTTAACTGGGTGGTAATGAATAAACAGGCCGGGGGTAAAGAACGTTACGATAAGGGCGAAAGGGTGGCTCGCCCCCAGGAAATCCCCGACGGCGAAATGCCATCTTTGGAAATTGTCCATTCCTCGGTGCATATGGGAACGCACGTGGACGCTCCTTTTCATTACGGCAGCACTTGCGAAGGCAAGCCGGCAAAACGGATTATGGAAATCCCCTTGGAATGGTGCTATGGCGATGGCGTAGTGTTAAATTTTACTCACCTTAAATATCCGCAGAATATTGGGAAAGAAAATGTCGTGGAGGCTTTAAAGAAAATCAATTATAAAATTAAGCCGATGGATATCGTCCTTATCCATACCGGCGGGGATAAATTACTGGGCACGCCGGATTACGTCAATAAATATGTCGGGATGCTGCCGGATGGGGTAGAATATATCCTGGATCAGGGCGTGAAGATGATGGGGATTGATACCATTGGCCTGGACCGGCCTTGTTTTGAGATGTTTAATGAATTTTTAACCACTAAAGATAAATCAAAAATCTGGCCGTGCCATTTCTTAGGCAGAAAGTGTGAATTTTGTCATATCGAACGCATGGGCAATTTGGGCGCTATCCCCAAGCCCTATGGCTTTAAGGTAATCTGTTTTCCGGTGAAGATTAAGGATGTGGGTGCGGCTTGGAGTAGGGTAGTGGCAATAATATAGAAGCGGTTACTAAAGTTACTAACAAATAGAAACCCGAGGTTAGTTACTAAGAAATAAAACAATAGTTGGTTACTATAGGTTATGGCAGCCTATTTGGTTTTAACGCAGCATTGAGATATAGGCACAATGATGATTTATTATCATCTTGCAGATGAGCATGTGGATAAAGCTGTAGAAAGATTAACCTTCTAATAGGAGAATTACAAGATGCCAGGCGATAGCGATTTGAGGAAAGAGTTAGGGGTTATTCTTGAGCGCCTTATAACTCTGGAGCGGCTCTTAAATAACACAATCGACCACACTAAAAAGATAAATCATAGCTATCCAACTGTTGCCAGGGATTATAATCAGATATTAAATCGTTTAAGAGATTTAACTAAAAACAATCCTGTTTTGAAAATGATTGGGGATAGTTTGAATAACTTCGAGGAAAAAAGATTCTTACCATCTGAGAACTATGCGTATGCTATGGATCTTCAAAATGTTATCAGGATTCTTTGTTCTAATATAAGAGGGCTTGGTTTAGTTGAGGGGGAAAAAATAAGTACACATGCCGCTATTCCTATAGTTTTTGTAAGCTATGCTACTGAAGAAATTGCTTTGGCTTATTTTATAGAAAAGATCCTTAAGCGCTGGACAAACAATAAAATTGAAGTTTTTATTGCTAAAAGAGATCTTAAATCGAGTGACGCATGGGTTAGAATAATGGAGGGAATGCTAAAAACAGCTTATTGCATTATACCCATATGTTCAAAGATAGCGAAAAATAATCCCTGGGTTTGGTGGGAATCAGCTGCGGTTTGGGGAGCTAACCATAAAGTTCACCCTTTGTTTACTAATATTTATCCTGAAGAATTTGGCCAGCCATTAACTTTATTTGTTCAGGGCAAAAGTTGTTTCAACCAAGAAGAATTTATTTCTACATTAAGCACAATCTGTCAACAACTAAACGTAGATGTTAAGTCACCAGAGCTCAACAAAGAGGAATTAGCTGAATTTGATATGCTATCGGCAGAACATACAAAGGTTGTGATCCCAGAACCTGTTCCGACAGAAAACCCCGCGGAGGTGGAAATTAGCTACGATAAAATTTCTATGACTCAAGAACTACATGAATATTCGTTAGTGCTTGATGTTGTAAATCGCAGCAAGAGGAAATTTGACGACGTTGCCTTAAAATTGTATTTTCCTTCTGGATATCTAATGCAGACGAAGTGGGACTACCTACATTTGCAATCATCCATTCCTGTGGATAGACCGGGATACTTGTGTTTAACATTCGATTATTCTGTATTACCAGAGCCAGCAAAAAAGCAATTTTCTAAATATTTACTACCAGGTGAAAGATTAAGAATATTTGGCGAGAATGGGATTAGTAAACTACGCTATCAAATGGATCACGAAAGGCATGCGGTTAGGCTTAAATATAAAGTTCAGTGGGAATTGTACGTTAACGGCGCAGCGGTGGGTAAGGGCGACATCTCGCTGGATTCAATCCAATTGTTTTAGGCGCATTTCGGGCACAGGGTTTATTTGATATTAGCCGAAATTACAATCTTGTAGAGAGTTAGAATAATTTGGCGGAGAATGAGGTGTTCGAATAGATAGGAATGCGAAAAAAAGTAACCCCAGCCCATAATCTTCAAATTATCAATCCAAATCTTGCAGAGGAATGGCATCCTACCAAAAATGGCACTTTGACCCCAAAAGATGTAGCACCCAATTCCTGTAAGAAAATATGGTGGAAATGTCGCAATGGCCACGAATGGCAGACAAGTATTATTCATAGAAACTATGGGCAAGGGTGTCCATACTGTTCAAATCGGACCGTAAATAAAGATAATTGCCTTGCAACTATTAATCCTATACTTGCCAAGGAATGGCATCCTAGCAAGAATGGATTTTCTACTTCTAGAGATGTTGTGCCTGGTTCGGGGAAAAAGGCATGGTGGTTATGCAAGAAAGGACATGAATGGGAAGCAGTTATAGCCTCTAGAAACAAAGGGGTAGGATGTCCGTTTTGCACAAATAAGGCTGCGCATAAAGATAATTGCCTTGCAACTATTAATCCCACACTCGCCAAACAATGGCATCCTACCAAGAATGGAGTATTGACACCAAATGATTTTACGCCTGGATCTGAAAGTAAGGTATGGTGGTTATGTGAGAAAGGTCACGAGTGGGAAGCGGTTATCGCTAGTAGAAATAGTGGGGTCGGCTGTCCGTATTGTTCAAACAAAGCAGTAAACGAAGATAATTGTTTAGAGACACTAAAACCTTTACTTGCTAAAGAGTGGCACTCTACAAAGAACGGCTTATTAACTCCAAAAGATGTAACCCCTGGTTCTGAAAAAAGAGTTTGGTGGTTATGCAAGAAAGGACATGAATGGAGGGCAAGAGTTGCCGATAGAAATAAAAGTAGAGGGTGTCCTTATTGTCATTCAAGCACATCAGAGATGGAATTGAGAGTTTACTCTGAATTAAGGTATTTGTTCAACAATGTTTCTCATCGGTCAAAGATTTATGGCGTTGAATGTGATGTTTATATTCCTGATTTGAAGTTCGGTATTGAAATAGATGGCGCTTATTGGCATAAAGACAAGCTCGAGCTAGATAAAAGAAAAAATTCTTTTCTCTTTAGTAAAGGAGTTAATTTATTACGCATAAGAGAAAGGGGGATGGGGAAAATCTCAAAACATGATATTTTTTATTCCAAGAAAGAGTTCCCCTTTGACTTGATGAGGAAAATACTTTCAAGAATTAGTGAAATGAATCTAATCAAAGAATATCCAACCCAAAATGTTAAGAAATACTTAAAGGAAGGTGTTCTAAGAAACGATGAACATTATGTTAGGTTGTTAGAGATGCTACCATCTCCTCTGCCGGGCACTAGCCTATTTGATCTAAATAGAGAATTGAGTAAGGAATGGCACCCTACAAATAATGGCACATTAACGCCAAAAGATGTGACAGCCCAGTCCCAGAAAGAAGTCTGGTGGTTGTGTAAATATCATCATAGTTGGCAAGCCACGGTTAAGAATAGAAATAGAGGTAATGGCTGTCCGTATTGTTCAAACAAAGCCGTAAATAAAGACAATTGTCTCGCAACTAATAATTCTGCTTTGGTTGAGGAATGGCATCCTTCTAAAAACGGTTTATTAACTCCAAGTGATGTAACGCCTAATTCCAGTAAGAAAGTGTGGTGGAAGTGTAAGAATGGGCATGAGTGGAGAACATCTATAACAGAAAGAAACAAAGGTTCCAGATGTCCTTATTGTTCCGGTAGGCTTGCGACGAAAGATAATTGCCTACAGTCAGCCAATGCAATACTAAGTAAAGAATGGCATCCTACTAAAAATGGTTCATTAACTCCTAGTGATGTTACTCCTAATTCCGGAAAAACAGTATGGTGGTTATGCAAGAAAGGACATGAGTGGCAAGCGACGATTGCAAGTAGAAATAAGGGGGGTAAGAAAAGACAAGGTTTAGGGTGTCCTTTTTGTGGCAATCAAAGGGTCTCGGAAGATAACTGTTTACAAAGTATTAATTCTATTCTTGCCCAACAATGGCACCCAAGTAAGAATGGACTTTTAACTCCTAGAAGTGTAGTGCCTGGATCTGGAAGAAAAGCTTGGTGGTTATGTAATAAAGGCCATGAATGGGAAGCAAGAATTGACCACAGAAATAAAGGCATAGGTTGTCCATACTGTTCAGGTAAAAGAAAAATAAAGTAAGGAAAGTTTTAATTATTAGGCACTATTTGGGCACAGATTTAGAGGCAGTTTTTAGAACCGATTGTATTCCAGAAAATTTAATAAAAAGGATTAGAACCGCATATTCGTAACTACATAATAATGAGGAGGATTATATTATGAATGGTTTACTTATGACAGTGGTTACTATCATTATGGCAGCTGCGACCGTTGCACTTGCTATTTTTGCTTGGCAAAGCAACAAATTGTCAAAAGAGATTAAACGCACTAATGATTTAAGAGAAACAGAAGATAAAGAATTTAAACAGCAAGTCACCGATTTATATCAAGCAATAGTAGTAGCTGAAATAATTTCTACACCCAATATGATAGGACAATACGATGCAATTATTAAAGCTTTTAAATCACATTACAAAGGGAAGACCCCTATTTTTAAAGAGTAATAGGCACTTTTTGGACGTTCAGGACCAGATCCATGTGATTTGTAAAAGGAGTGATAGATATGAATGGAGAATTTGTAAATCATAAGGAAATAAAATGGGAAGTTTCTGTTACAGGTGGTTTTTATTCCGGAGCCGAAGGATTACAGACTGTTCCAAACCTCAATAATTTTAAACTTAAAGAGATAATAGAGCTAGAAGAAACAAAAAATTCAAACGAGAATACTCCAAGATTAAAACTAGTTGGTGAAGATGGCAAGACAATCGTTTATCTGTATTGTGCTAAAGAAATTTTAAAGAGGTTTCAATCTGAACTAGGTAAGTATTTAGGTAAAGCTTGGTTAGAGATCGCCAATCTAAGAATTTAGGATCGGGTCCAGTTTTCAAAAACAGGAAATAGGGAGTAGTAACTAATTAAATGGAGGTTAGGAAAATGAAAGTCTTATTTGTTATGCCTAAATTAGGAGCTTGGGCAACCCATGGCCATCATTTAGCGCCTAATCAACTTTACGCCCATTGGGCTGCTTATGTGCGCGAGAAAGGCACTGCCGACGTAGAGGTCTTGGATTGTAAGGCCCTGGAAATTGAGATGGATAAAATGGCGCAAATCGTAAAGGAGAAAAATCCCGATGTAGTGGTTTTGGGCGAGATGCTGCATTCCTACGGCGGTTATGCCACCCTGTGGTATTTTAATGAATCTGCCAAAAAGATTAAGGCCGCCTTACCCAAGGTAAAAATTATTTTAGGCGGCCTCTGGTATTCTGCCATGCCCTTGGAAACTTTAACTGATAATCCGGCGGTTGATTATGTGGTGATGGGCGAGGAAGAATCCTTTAATGACTTGCTGGTCGCCATAAAAAATAATAAGGACTTAAAGGATGTAGGCGGAGTGTCTTATCGCGATAATGGTAAACCAGTGATGGGGCCTTACAAGCCATTATTGCAGGATTTGGATTCTTTGCCTTTACCGGCTTATGATTTATTCCCCATGGAAAAATATGTGGGACACACCTATTGGAAGCCTTTTGTGGAAGTGGTTAGTTCCCGCGGTTGCCCGTCGGCGTGCACCTTTTGTTATGAATGGGATTCCTATGACCCGCGCAATCCGGGAGATTTTTTAAAGTGGCGCTCAAAATCATCCAAACGCGTAATCGAAGAATTGGAGCTCTTGCATAAAAAATACGGAGTCAAGGTGGTGGTAATCCAGGAAGATAATTTTAATGTTGACCCCAAAAGAGTGGAAGAGTTTTGCAACGAGAAATTAAAAAGAGACATCCCCATTAAATGGGTTTCTCTGGGCCGCGCCGTGGACTGGGTTAATTGCGAACAGGTCCTGCCTCTGATGAAAAAATCCGGTTTGTTTATCGGGGTTTTTGGCATCGAGGTTACCACTCCTGAAGAATTAAAGAAAATCGCCAAAGGCATTACCATTGACCAGATTAAAAAGACCATTGATATCCTCAGAAGAAACGATATCGCAGTGGTTGCCGATATTATGGTGGGTTTTGATTATGACAACGAGCGGACTATCAAGCAGCGATTTGAATTTACCGATACCGTTGACCCGGATATCCTCTGGACCGGTTTTGTTACCCCCGCGCCAAATTCACCTATCTGGAGGGCTGGGATTAAAAAGGGCTGGATAGATTACAAAAATGCGGATTTCCGCAAATGGGATTTCCTGCATCCGGTAATGCCTACCAATCATTTATCCGTCGAGGAATTGGGCCGTCTGAGCGCCTGGTGCATGCGGGAGTTCTACAGCAAACCCGGACGCATCAACCGCATCTTTGAAAGCAATTTCGACGAGTTAGCTAAGCTGTGCTTCCAGGATGTTATGGATGGGATGGGTAAGTGGGAAGCCGGCGCCACCAAAGGCGAAATCTGCGTCTAATTAAATCGGAGGTTCAAAATGGGTCATACCTGTAACTCCATTGTCATTAATGCGCCCTACGATAAGGTTTTCGATGTCTCCAATGATATTGACCGCTGGAAAGAACTTTTTGATGAATACAAAGAATCCGTGATTACCCAGCGGGAAGGCCCGCCTGCCGGCGAGGCAGGCAACAAAATCGTCTTCCGTTTAACTAATCAGGAAGGACAATCCTGGCAGTCGTGGCGGCTTTTATTCAAGGACAAAAAATTCTGCTATGCCGAACGCGAAGAGCCCAAGTTTCCTTTTAAGTATATGAAATTGGTTTGGCTTTATCGCGAGGCGGAAAGCGGAACTGAAATGACCTGGATTCAACACTTTACCATGGACGAGAAAGCCAAGTTCAACGACGAGCAGGTGGAAGGTTTTATCAACAAGCATTCCAAAGATAACCTTTTGCGTATGAAAGAGATTATCGAGAAGGAGGCAGGGGATTAATAAGAAACTGGTTTTCTACCTCCTGTGCCTTGAGGGGATTCTTATCTCCTTTAATACCGCGGCCATTGCCGCAGTAATTCCCGCCATCGGTCGCAACCTATATGTAACCGAACCTCAGGCCGGCAAGGTAATTTCATTTTACATGATTCCCTACGGCCTGGGTGCGCTAATATACGCCCCGTTAATCAAGATATTCCGACCCAAACCAATCAAAATTGTAACGTTATTTTTGTTTACCGCATTTTCTCTTTTGTGCGGGGCTGCCTATTCCTTGAATATATTGCTGCTTTCACGGATTCTTATGGGGCTTGCTGCAGCCAGCGTAATACCGTTATCATTGATTATTATCGGTCAGATTGCTGAAAAGCAAGTCCGCGGCAGGATGGTAGGAACGTTTTTTAGCTCCACCTTTGTGGCCTCTATCTGCGGGGTTTTCTTGAGCGGTATTTTGGACTGGCGCTGGTTATTTTTTATTCCCGCTTTTTTAGGGCTGGTTACTACCGGGTTGGTTTTCTTTTTGTTTCCCGATGGGATGGAGAAGAGCAAGGGCCTCGAGACCAATTACTTAAATTTGCTTTTGAAAAAGGAAGTCTTTAGGATTTTTATATTTATCTTTCTCTTGAGTATGTTTTATCATGCCACCTATAATTGGTTGGGAGTTTACCTGGAAAAGTTTTATTCCTTAAGGCAATTACAGATCAGCGGGTTGTTGACCCTTATCGGTCTAAGCGGGGCATTCGGCCAGGTAGCGGGAGGTTTTGTATCGGATAAAAAAGGCAGAATGACCAGTTGTTATTTCGGATTGATTTTGTTGGCCGTTAGCGTGATGTTGCTGGCAGCCAAATTTCCAGTCTGGATGCTGATTTTAATCTTTATAGGTTTTGGGGTGGGCTGGACCATGAACCACAATAGCCTGGCTACCATCCTGACCGATTTCCCCGACCGATACCGGCCGGAGGTTTCCAGTTTAAATTCTGCGGTTAGATTTGTAAGCGGCGGAGTCGGTGTCGCCGTAAGCGGTTTATTTATCGCAAAAAATTTCAGCTTGACCTATCTGGGTTTTGGTATAATGCTCTTGGCGTTGTCGGTATTTATTCCGTATTTTGTTAAGGAGCAGGAGGTAGCATAATGTCTGATTTAAAAGGTAAGGTAGCGGTCATCAGCGGCGCCAGCCGCGGTATTGGTAAAGCCATTGCTTTAAGATTAGCCAAGAATGGCGTGAATTTAGTTTTAGCTGCCCGGACACCGGCACCTTTGGACGAGGCAGTTAAAGAAATCAAAAAGGAGACCGGGGTTAAGGTAATCGGCGTTCCCACCGATGTTTCCAAATTGTCAGATTTGGAAAATCTGACGCAGATAGCCTTAAGGGAATTTAAAGTCATTGATATTTTAATTAATAATGCCGGAGTTTCCAGCCAGTATCCATTTGATAAGCAACCCTTGGAGGATTTGGAGCGTTTGGCGCACACCAATTATCTGGGCTATGTTCGTCTTACCCGTCTGGTGATTCCGCACATGATTGAAAGAAAGAGCGGGGCGATAATCAATATGGTTTCCGGTTCGGTTTTGGTGGAGCCGGTTCCCAGAAATTTCTTGGTTTACAGTTCTTTAAAGGTGGGCCTGCGGGCATTTTCCAAAGGATTGTTCTGGGAGATGCGCGACCACGGCATTAAGGTAACGGCAATTATGCCCGGCGTCACCGACACGGATTTAACTGACAAACTTGATGAGATAACCCAGGCCGATAAGTCAAGGTTAATGTCTACCCAGGCGATTGAGGATGCGATTATGTTTGCCTTAACCGTTCCGGCAAATGTCTGCCCCTTAGAGATCGCCGCGATTAATCAGCAGACGCCGTGGACCAAACCGGTGATTCCCTTTGCCCAGCAGCATCCGAAATGAGCCCTTGTTTATGCTCTTGGCGAAATCCGCCGCAGCCCATACCATTGTTTATTATTTGAAGGGCGAAGGCGGATAAAGATTACAGCGATTATTGATAGATTTCAGAGATTAAAAAATCGCAGGAATCGGTTTTAAATCGCTGGAATCAGGGAGGAGACATGAAAACATTTTTAGTCGGGTTACTGTTTTTAATTGCGGTTCTGATTTTTACCACCGTGGGGATATTTTTGTATCCCCTGCTTCTCTTGACTGCGTTTATTTTGCGTATCTTCCTTAGCTTTGCCCTCTTGCTTTTTGCCATCTGGCTGCTGGGAAAATTTATTATCTGGGTGTGGGAGAGCGTAAGGGGTAAATAATGTCTGCCTATAAAATCCGCATAACGGTGGATAGAGTTAAGGGTAAAGGAATTTGTTCTTTAGGGTTAAAGAAAGGCGATAAATTTCTGTTTCGGGAAGAGGGGGCTGATTTTTGCCTTTGGGCTCAGAATGCCATATTCCCATTTATAACTGCTATGCGCTACGGCGCCAGGTTTCCTTGGGAGAATAATCCTGATGTGGCCTATGCCTGTTGTCCGGATCCTTATAATACCGTCGTATTCAAGATTGAGAGGCTAAGAAAGAAAGCTAGAAAGGATGATGGCCATGGATAAAACCGTAAAGACCTTTACCAAGAACAAATTCCAGGAAATAAGGGTTGGGGTGAAGGAATTCCGTGGTAATGATCTCATTGATATCCGCGTCTGGACCCAGACCCAGTTTTCCGAGGATAAGGTTCCTACCTCCAAAGGCGTTTCCTTTAATATCAGCCTTTTCCCGGAGTTTAAGGAAGCGGTGCTCAAGCTGGAAGAAACTCTGAAAGAAAATCGGCTGCTTTAAGTAAAGAGATGCAAGCCGTCATACAATAATCAAACAGTAGTCATACGATTGCATGGTAATGGTATGACGCGAGCGAAACGGCGAAGCGAGCAGTATGACAATAGTTTGACGATGGTAAAATATGAAAAAAGTATACGATAGCCATAGCCACTGGATGCCTTCGCAAATCGCCCAGCGTACCAGCTTTTTCAAAGTAGCCTGGTCGGATAAGGATTTGCTCTTTAAAGCCATGGATGAGGCAGGAGTGGAAAAATCTGTTTTGTTGTATCCTACCTCGGATGCCCATTTGCAAATGGGCGGCTGGAAGAGCGTCTGCGAGATTTATAATGCCGAGATTGCCAAGATAGTCAGAGAAAATCCCGACAGATTAATCGGCGCAGGTATTATTCCGGTTGACAGCACCCATAGCATTACCGCGGAATTAAAAAGGATTAAGGACTTAGGATTAAAAGCGATTTCCCTGGCTTCAAGCTACAACCGCAAATTCCTCGATGACGCTATGTTTACGCCGGTATTTGAATTCTGCCAGAAAGAGAACTTTCCTGTCTTTATTCATTCCCAGATAATTAATCCAATCGGCTTTGATAGGGTGGATGACCCGCTTTTGACTCCGGTCGTGGAATATGTCTTTGATGTGACTATGTGTTTAGGCAAAATGATGATGTCCGGGACGCTCTCTAAGTATAAAAATGTGAAATTCATTTTCGGCCATTTCGGAGGAGTGACGCCGTTTATCAAGGACAGGTTTGATTCGACTTATCAGATGTTAAGGCAGCGCGGAATTGTAAAAGATTTAGGCGCGCTGCCCTCTCAGATTTTCAAACAGATTTATGTCGACACCAGCGGCGTGCAGTCGGCCTCAATGTTGAAGATGGCGCTCGAAGTTTTCGACGCCAAACAAATACTCTGGGGTTCGGATTTCCCGGCAAAGAGGGACTTGGCCGCTTCGATAAAAGCAATCGAGGATTTGGAGATTTCGCAGAAAAACAAGGAAGCAATTCTTAAGAAGAATTTAGCGGAGATTTTCAAGGAGTAGTCAAATGAAGCCACGACTTATGGAACAAAGTGAACATAGGTCGTCTGGCTGAATTTGATCCCTCACCCAGCTGCTTCGCGGTGTCGCTTAGGCAGAAACTGAGTGGGGGAGGGGTAGTCAAATAGGTACGTGTCCCCGGAAAACTTGCGCTAAAGGAGAAAGAAGAATGAATAGTTTTCAGAAATGGCTTTTAATCATGGCAGTTTGGTTAATAAGTATTGGGATTTTTATGATTGTTTTGCTCAATAGGTATACTGTAGCTACTTCTGCTCAGGGGAACGCATATAAACTTGATAGATTTACAGGTAAAGTAACTCACATATTTGCAAGATACGAGCAAGGAGTAACAAAGACATACACAACGCAAGAATTAGGAATAAAAAATACTCCATCCCTTCCTAAGGATTGGGAAGAAGTAAAATAATTTTCAGGAAACCTGGCAGGTATTTTTAGGGAATATAGGGAGTAGTTACAATGAATCTTATTTTGGGGATATCAATTAATGCTCTAATTATTGGGTACTTACTAAAAAAGCATTGGAGAAATTTTGTAGACACATTTAAAGTGCTTATTTTATCGGAAAAGTTCCTTGAGGGTATTAAAGAATATAAAGTAGATTTAGGAGGAATAAAAAAAGTTAGAAAAAGTTATAGACTTGCTGCTAAATCTGTTTTCATTGTGGCGTTTTTATCTTCGATAAATGGCTTTATTTGGTCACCATTTGATATTCCAAAACATATTTTTAATTTTATGCAAGTTGTATTACCAGCTTTCTTTATTTTATGGGCTATAACTGGCAAGGTTGCCCAAGGTATTCAGAGCTGGGATGAAGAGACTCCTCCAGAGAACGTGGATCAATTTGCATATTTACTTTTAAGTGCAATTGGCACGGCATTCTTATTCTTCACCTTTTCTCACACTTTCTTTAGATCAGTCAATTTCGTTGAGTTCATCTTCAATATTATTCTAAAGATTATTGAAGTAGGTACCGAAATTATAAATTTATTACCTAAAGTTTGATGAATTCTCAGACCGGAGTAAAACTTTAGGACCAGGTCCAGATAATTAATTACAGCCAAATAAGTTTCGATAGAAGTGTCCCGGTTTTGACTATGCGCTACTCCTCATCCGCTTTCTAAAATTTAAAAGCGGATTTTTTTCTTGCAAAAAATAAATTGATTGGTATTATATTACACAGCCATCCGCCTTCGCCCTTCAACTGGTAAGTAATGATACGGGCTTCGGTGGATGACGCCCAGAAACATAAAGGAGGAGGGCGCCATGTTACTTAAAGATCAGGTAGCCTTAATCACTGGTTCAGCCCGCGGTATTGGTAGGGAGATTGCCGAGGCCTTTGCTAATGAGGGTGCGGCAGTGGTGATTTGCGATATTAATGCCGAGATGGCTGCACAGACTGAGGGGGAATTTGCCACAAAAGGCTTTAAAACCGCCAGTTTCGGTTGTGACGTAACTAATCTGGTCCAGGTCGAAGAATTGGTGAATAAAATCCTTGACAAATTTGGGAAAATTGATATATTAGTCAACAATGCAGGCATCACCAAAGACAATCTTTTATTTAGAATGAGCGAGCAGGATTGGGATGCGGTGTTAAGCGTCAACTTAAAAGGCGTTTTTAACTGCACCAAGGTAATCACCAAGGTAATGCTCAAGCAGAAAAAAGGCAAGATTATCAATATTGCCTCGATCATTGGAATAATGGGGAATGCCGGGCAGGCCAATTATGCCGCCTCCAAGGCCGGTATAATCGGATTTACCAAATCCATGGCCCGCGAGTTGGCTTCTCGCAGTATCAATGTCAATGCGGTGGCTCCTGGTTATATCCAGACCGAGATGACGGCAAAATTAAGCGTTGATGCCAGAAATAAAATGCTCGTCAGTATCCCCATGGGAAAATTAGGCACACCCAAAGATGTAGCTGGGGCGTGTTTGTTCTTAGCCTCAGCAGAATCGGATTATATTACTGGCCAGACCATCGTGGTTGACGGTGGTATGGTGATGTGAGTGATCCCGACGATACGTCGGGGTAATTTATCCTTGACAATTTGTAATTTATCCTTGATAATTTGTAACCAAACCAAAGTTGCAAATTGTCAAGGATTCAATTTGCGCAGACAATTTACGTCATTTTATTCCGTAAATTGTGCGCTCATTAAAGGAGGAAGTAAATGGCAGCAGCAGACAAGATTAAGTCTATCATTGCCGAGCAACTGGGTGTAAAGATTGAAGAGGTAACCCCTCAGGCTTCATTTATTGATGACCTGGGAGCAGATTCGCTGGATACGGTGGAATTAGTCATGGCATTGGAAGAGGAATTCGGAATTGAGATTCCCGATGAAGATGCCGAAAAGATGACCACCGTAGGCGACGCAATAAAATATATTGAAGAAAAAACCGCCAATAAATAAATTGTTGGTAAGTTTATAGATAAAAGGTGCCCCGACTTTTGAAAAAAGTCGGGGCACAATCATTATACCAGATATGAAAAATAGAGTAGTAGTTACAGGGGTAGGCGTTATCTCTTCTTTGGGCAGTGAGCTAAATACCTTCTGGCAGGGCATTTTGGCCGGTAAAAGCGGCGTGGGTAAAATTACCCAGTTTGATGCCAGTAAATTTGATTCTCAGCTTGCCGCCGAGGTCAGAGAGTTTGATCCTTTAAAGCACTTTAATTCTAAAGAGGCCCGCCATCTGGCCCGTTTCGTTCAGTTTGCCATTGTGGCAGCCCGTCAGGCCGCAGTAGAATCCCAAATAAAACTCGAGAAAATTAATAAGGAACGTGCCGGGGTATTGGTTGGTTCCGGCATTGGAAGTCTGCATACCATTGAAGAAGAGCATTCGGTATTCCTTAATAAAGGTCCTAACAAAATCTCGCCGTTTCTCATCCCCATGCTTATCGTTAACGAAGCAGCCGGTAACATTTCCATCGAGCTTGGTTTCAGAGGTCCTAATTCTTGCGTGGCTACTGCTTGTGCCTCGGGGAGCCATGCCATTGGCGATGCCTTCAAAATCATCCAGCGCGGAGATGCCGATATGATGTTTACCGGAGGGGCCGAAAGCTGCATCACCCCATTAGGGGTGGGTGGTTTTTGCGCCTTAAGGGCATTGTCCAAGAGAAATGATGATCCCCAGCATGCCAGCCGGCCATTTGAAAGAGATAGGGATGGTTTTGTCATGGCCGAAGGTGCAGGTATCGCGGTTTTAGAGAATTTAGAACATGCCAGAAAAAGAGGCGCCCATATTTATTCCGAGGTCGTAGGTTATGGTATGTCTGCCGATGCCTATCACATTACCGCTCCTGACCCGGAAGGAATCGGTGCTGCAGCGGCAATGGAGGCGGCATTAAAGGATGCCGACTTGAAGCCAGAGGATATTTCCTATATTAATGCCCATGGCACCTCTACCAAGTTGAATGATAAGGTCGAGACATTGGCCATAAAGCGGGTTTTTAAAGATTATGCTAAAAAGGTCGCGGTAAGTTCTACCAAGTCCATGACCGGACATTTATTGGGAGCAGCCGGGGCAGTTGAATTTATTATTTGTTCCCTGGCAGTAAAAAATGACATTGTTCCGCCCACCACCAATTATGAAAACCCCGATCCCGAATGCGACCTCGATTATGTGCCCAACCACTCAAGAAAGATGAAGGTCAATGCCGCGCTTTCCAACTCTTTAGGGTTTGGCGGACACAATGCTACCCTAATCGTCAAAAAATTTACCGAATAATTAATCTTTAAAATTTGACCATGGTTTTAACAATTACCGAGAAGATTTTAAGCGCGCATACGGATAAGAAGGTCCGGCCGGGAGATTTTATCTTGGCCAAGGTGGATTTGACCCTGGGTAATGATATTACCGCGCCGATAGCCATAGATGAATTCGAAAAACTGAATTTAAAAAAGGTATTTGACCCCGACAGAATCGCTTTAGTTCCCGACCATTTCACCCCGGCCAAGGATTTGAAAGCGGCCAATGCCGTTAAAAAGCTGCGCGACTTTGCCAGAAAATTTAAAATAAAGAATTATTTTGAAGTGGGTAAGATGGGTGTTGAGCATGCGTTGCTACCAGAATTGGGATTAATTGCCCCCGGAGATTTGATTGTCGGAGCAGATTCCCATACCTGCACCTATGGTGCCCTGGGCGCTTTTTCTACCGGAGTCGGTTCAACGGATTTGGCAGCCAGCTGGGTTACCGGTAAGTGTTGGTTTAAGGTTCCCGAGACTATAAAGTTTATTTATAAAGGGAGATTGGATAAATGGGTAAGCGGTAAAGACCTGATTCTGTTTACCATCGGAGATATCGGAGTTGACGGCGCATTATACAAGGCCATGGAATTTTGCGGGGACACGATTGAAAACCTGGATATGGACAGCCGTTTTGCCATGTGCAATATGGCAATTGAGGCTGGTGGAAAATCCGGCATTATCGCCCCTGACGATATAACCCTGAAATATCTTAATCAGGTTTATAAAAATAATAGTAAGAAAAGAAAGATTTCAAAAAGCTCAATCAAAGACTTAAAGAGCGACTCCGCAGCCAGTTATTCCCAAATCAAAGAATATAAAGTAAGTAATTTGGAGCCGCAGGTGGCTTGTCCCCACTTGCCCAGCAATGTAAAACCGGTTAGCCAGCTAAAAGATATTAGCGTGGACCAGGTAGTGATTGGTTCGTGCACCAATGGTCGGATTTCTGATTTAAGGGTTGCGGCGAAAATTTTGAAGAACAAAAAGGTGCATTCCGGGGTGCGTCTGATTGTCATTCCCGCTACCCAGGAAACCTATTTAATCTGCGTTAAAGAGGGATTGGCGGAAATCTTTGTAAAGGCGGGAGGGGTTTTTTCAACGCCCACCTGCGGCCCTTGCCTGGGCGGCCATTGCGGGATTCTGGCCGACGGCGAGGTTGCCGTAGCCACCACCAACCGGAATTTTATCGGTAGGATGGGTAGTCCGAAAAGCTCGGTTTATCTTGCCAACCCGGCGGTAGCTGCCGCAACCAGTATTAAAGGTAAGATTTGTCATCCCCAAGAAATAGTTTAGTCGGTACTCTGCACAATACGCAAAAATAGAAAACCGCACATTTAATAAGATTATATAAATGTGTTGACAAGCCAAGTAATTTTAATATAATTATTCGCAAGTTCGAAATCAAGTTTTTGAGGTTACCGTCTTTAAGGAGGGATTAATGAAGAAGATAAAGGCGAGAAAGAAAATAGTTAAAGCGAAGGCCAGCAAGAAGGCCTCCTCGCCGAAAAATAAATTGGGTAGCAAGGATTTGCAGGTGTTCCGGAAAGCCTTACTTAAGTTGAAGGAAGATATCGGCGACCAGATGCAGCATCTTTACGATAATACCCTCAAGAAATCCCAGAAGGACGCAGCCGGAGATATCTCGGGTTATTCGTTGCACATGGCAGACGTAGCCACCGATACCTATGACAGAGAATTTTCTTTAGGCCTTGCCACCAACGACCGCGAACTTCTGTATGAAATAGAAGATGCCTTAAAAAGGGTTGAAGATAAAACCTTTGGCTTCTGTGAGCAATGCCACAAACCCATAGCCAAATCCCGTCTTAAAGTCATTCCTTATACCCGCACCTGTTTAAAGTGCAAGGAATCTAGCGAAAGAAGATAATGAAGGACCTCGGTAAAATTCGAGGTACTATATTTTCCACCCTGTTCATCAGCCTGCTAGTAGTCCTGTCTGACCAGTTAATTAAATATCTTCTGAATAATTCTCTTTATCCGGGGCAGAGCCTGCCCGTAGTAAAGAATATCTTTCATATTACCCTCGTTTATAATACCGGCATAGCGTTTGGTTTATTTAAAGATCAGACTTGGTTATTTATTTTATTATCCAGCGTTGTCATTGCTATGCTCCTGGTTAATATATTCACCGAAGTCAAACGTAAGTCCATCAATAGAATAGATTGGTTCGCCTTGTCTTTTATCCTCGGTGGGGCGGTAGGCAATTTAATCGACAGGTTACGCTTCGGTTACGTGGTCGATTTCCTGGATTTTCGTATCTGGCCGGTATTTAACATCGCCGACAGCTGTATAACCATCGGCATAATCTTAATCTTTATAAGATGCATCCCGTCATTTGCAAAATCGGACCGTTAACCGTCTATTCGTATGGGTTAATGGTGGCTGTAGCCTTTGGCCTTTGCATTTTCTTGTTACGCAGGGTAGCCAAGAGTCAAGGGTTCAAGCCGGACATGATTTCCGACCTGGCCTTTTGGTCTTTACTGTCAGGGATTGTGGGCGGCAGGATTTTTTATGTACTGCTGAATTTGGATTATTTCAGGGATAATCCGGGCGAGATTGTAATGCTTCATCACGGCGGATTGGTTTGGTACGGCGGTTTGTTGTTTGGAGTGGTAGCGGCGGTTGTTTATAGTAAAATAAATAAACTCTCTATATTAAAGATATTGGATTTGTTTGTTCCCTATATCGCTCTGGGGCAGGCTATAGGGAGATTGGGTTGTTTCCTGAATGGTTGTTGCTATGGTAAGCCGGTAAGCTGGGGAGTTTACTTTCCTTCGCATAATGCGCGGTTGCACCCTACCCAATTGTATTCCTTTGTAAATCTGCTGATCATATTCTTGCTTTTGCGCTGGATGCAAAATAGAAGTAAGGTTAAAGGAGGGGTGGTAGCCCTTTACCTTATCTTGGCATCTTTAGAAAGATTTATCGTGGAATTCTTCCGGGGAGATTCTCCGGAATTTATTTTAGGGCTTACCGTATTTCAAGTGATAAGCCTGGCGATTTTTATTTTGGCCCTATATGGAAACTTTCTCCTTTATAGTAGACAAAGAAAATAATAACCAGCGTCTGGATGTTTATCTTTCCCGCGCCCTGCTGCAAAAAACCTCCCGTACCTTTATCCAGCAGTTAATCCTGAAAAATAAAGTTAAGATCAATGGCAGCGCCTCTAAACCTCATAAAAAGGTTAAGGAGGGCGACCGCGTTTGGGTGGAATTTGTGCCCCCCGAACCGCAAAAGATTAAGGCAGAGAAGATCTCATTAGAGATACTTTATGAAGATAAAGATATATTGGTGGTTAATAAGCCGATGGGAATGGTGGTGCATCCGGCAATAGGAAATTATTCGGGGACCTTGGTCAACGCCCTGTTACACCATTGCAAAGAACTCTCGGATTTAAACCACCCTTTGCGGCCGGGGATTGTGCACCGCCTGGATAAAGATACCTCGGGGGTTATGGTGGTAGCTAAAAACAACCCCAGCCACATTGCTCTGGCCAAGCAATTTCAGGAGCATTCTATCCAGCGTAAGTATGTAGCATTGGTAAGCGGCAGGGTGGAATTCGACGAGGGGATGATTGATATGCCCCTGGGTAGAAGTGTCAGAGACAGGGAAAAGATGATGGTAACCTTTAATAAAAGTAGAGAGGCCCAGACGGTTTATAAGGTGATAAAACGTTTTTCGGATATGACCTTGCTGGAGATATTTCCTCAAACCGGCCGTACCCATCAGATTAGGGTACATTTAGCCTATTTGGGCCATCCGGTTTTGGGAGATGAAAAATACGGAGATAAGGGTTCTTTCAGCCGGCTGGCCTTGCATGCCCAGGGTCTGGGCTTTATCCATCCCTCCAAAAACAAATTTGTGGAGTTTAAAACCGAATTACCCCAGGAATTTAGGCAATTTACAAAAGGTATTGACATTTCGCGTAAATAATGTTATATTTGAAACCCTTATGATTAAGACTTATCATGCCAAAGAGAAAGATATCGAGCGCCGCTACTATGTAGTGGATGCCGAGGATAAGATTCTGGGTAGATTGGCTACCCGCGTGGCTATCCTGCTGCGGGGGAAGCATAAACCGATTTATACCCCCAATATCGATTGCGGTGACGGCGTCATTGTCATCAACGCTGGATTGATTAGGGTTACCGGTAATAAGTTAAAGGAAAAGGTTTATCGCCGGTATTCCGGGTATCCCGGGGGGCAAAAAACCGTAGTTTTAGAGAACATGCTTAAGAAGAGACCTACCGAGGTATTGAGGCTGGCGATTTCACGGATGTTGCCTCAGAACCCCTTGGGAAGAAAGATGTTAAGGAAACTAAAGATATACGCGGGTGATTCCCATCCGCATCAGGCGCAAAATCCTACAAAATTGGAGATCTAAGGAAATGGTAGAACTGGTTAAATATTCAGCAGTCGGCAGGCGTAAAGAATCAGTGGCAAGGGTAACCTTGACCCCGGGGGCTGGTCTAATCAAGATCAACGGCAGGAGTTTTGATAATTATTTTTCCCGGGAAACCGATAGGCTGATTATAAAACAACTTTTGGAATTGACCAATACCTTGAATAAATTTGATATCTTTGCCAGAGTCAACGGCGGAGGTTTATCAGGACAAGCCGGGGCTTTACGATTGGGTATTGCCCGGGCAATTGCTATGGCAGACGAGACGGCTAAACCCACCTTGCGTAAAGAGCAACTCTTAAGGCGCGACCCCAGGATGAAGGAGCGCAAGAAGTACGGTCAGAAGGGTGCGCGAAAAAGGTTCCAGTGGACCAAGCGTTAGTCTCGTTCAATAAATTCAGAGAAAGAAAAGCCAGCTTCTAATATAAGATAACAGTTTAGTTTTACAAAACAGCCTATCTCAGACGAGAAATTTATTGACGAGATAGGTTTTTTATTTTATGATGTAGGAGTCTTCGCCGTCTGTAGTCTCAGCGATAAATTTAAGTAAGACCCAAATTCACGAGGAGAAAAATGTTAAAGGTAGGCGTAATCGGAGCAACCGGATACACCGGAGAAGAGATTTTAAAGATACTTTTGAAAATCCCCGAAGCAAGGATTACTTATATCTCTGCCAAGGTAGAGAAAAAGTGTAATATTGACGAGATCTTTCCTTATTTTAAAGGTAAGCTGAGTCTGGAATGCGATAACCTCGACGTAAAAAAGGCAGTAGAGTTTTGTGATTTGGTTTTTCTGGCGCTTCCCCATACGGTTTCCATGGAGATAGCACCGATACTTTTAAAGGCAGGTAAGAAGGTCATAGATTTAAGTGCCGATTACCGTCTCGATGCCCAGGTTTATAAGGAGTGGTATAAGACCCTGCAAAAGGATGCCCAGAATTTAAAATCTGCCGTATACGGTCTCCCGGAATTGTACCGGGAAGATATTAAGAAGGCAAAGTTAATTGCCAACCCGGGTTGTTATCCTACGGCGGCAATTCTATCTCTGGCGCCGGTGGTAACTACCCTAAGCAAAGAAATTGAATCGGTAATTATCGATGCCAAATCCGGGGTAACCGGTGCAGGAAGAAAGGCTTCCTTAGATTTCTTTTTCTCGGAGATAAATGAGAATCTAAAGGCCTATAAGGTAAATACGCATCAACATATGCCAGAGATTGAACAGGAACTTTCCAGTCTGGCCGGAAAACAAATAGCGGTTACCTTTGTGCCGCATCTAATTCCCATTAACCGGGGGATTCTGGAGACTGTCTATATAAAGTTCAATAAACCGATAACTTCGGCAAAGATCATGGATATCTATAAAAAGTTTTATAAAAAAGAACCTTTTGTGCGCCTAAGAACCGACGGAAGCTTCCCGCAGATTAGAGACGTGGTAAATACCAATTTTTGCGATATCGGATTAAAGATAGAAGAAAAACAGGGTTTATTGATTCTAGTCGCCGCTATCGATAATTTACTTAAGGGGGCTGCTGGACAGGCGGTGCAGAATATGAATTTGATGTGCGGTTTTATGGAGACGGCAGGGCTTTTATGAAAATAGTTTCCGGCGGCATAACCGCTCCTTTAGGATTTAAGGCCAACGGGATTTCCTGCGGGATAAAGAAAAGCGGGAAAAAGGACTTGGCGCTCATTTATTCAGTCGAGCCAGCAGTAGCAACGGGTATGTTTACCACGAGCCAGATTAAGGCCGCCCCATTAAAGGTTACCCAGAGACATTTAAAAAATCGCTTTGCCAGCGCAATAATCATTAATAGTGGCAATGCCAATTGTTCAACCGGTAAGCAGGGTATAAATGACGCTATTGCTACGGCAAAAATGGTGGCAGCGAGTTTAAAAATACCCAGCCGCAGTGTATTAGTGGCTTCAACTGGAATCATCGGCAAAAGATTGCCGTTAGATAAAATCAAGGCGACAGTCAAGCCGCTGGTTAAGGGTTTAAGTAGAGGTGGCGGTGGCAATGCAGCCAAAGCCATCTTGACCACAGATACCCGGCCTAAGCAAATAGCGGTTAAGATTAATCTTGGCGGTAAAACTGTGACGGTTGGCGCCATGGCCAAAGGAGCGGGGATGATTTATCCCCATCTGGCTACGATGCTGGCATTTATTACTACCGATTTGTCGGTGGCAAAACCAGTTTTAAAGAAATTATTGAAGACTGCAGTGGATAGCTCATTCAATTGTATTACCGTAGACGGTTGCACCAGCACCAATGATATGGTTTTAATCTTGGCTAATGGTTTAGCTGGAAATGGAAAATTAAATTCCAAGGAATTGAAGATTTTTTCTCAGGCCTTGAATCTGGTCTGTTTAAAGATGGCTCAGGAGATTGTAAGGGATGCTGAGGGCGCCACCAAATTTGTAAAAATTTTAGTTGGTGGTGCCCCATCTGCAGCCATAGCCCGCAAGGTAGGTTTTTCCATCGCCAATTCGCTTTTATTCAAAACCGCCTTATTCGGGCAGGACGAGAATCGGGGTAGAATCATTGCGGCAATTGGCCAGAGCAGAGTAAATATTAAGGAAGAAAAGTTCAGAATTGTTTTTAGTTCTTTTAAGAAGAAAGAGATTGCCGTAACGGTCAATCTGAATCTGGGCAAGGCAAATGCCGCCGTTTATACTAACGACATCTCTTATAAATATGTGAGAATAAATGCAAGATATAATTAAAAAAGCCGACGTTTTAATCGAGGCATTGCCATATATCCATGCCTTCAGAAAGAAGATTATCGTCATAAAATACGGCGGGAGTATCTTAAGCGACGAGAATATTCGGCATGGGGTCTTGGAAGATATCGTCTTTTTAAGCCTGGTCGGCCTAAAACCGGTTTTGGTTCATGGTGGAGGGATGAACATTACCGAGCGGATGAAGACCACCGGCAAAAAGGCCGAATTTATCGATGGGATTCGGGTGACGGATGAAGAAACCCTAAAGATCGTGGGTGAAGAACTGGAGAGCCTGAATCAGACGATAGTAAGAGAGATCAAAGATTTAAAAGGCCATGCTACGGGGCTGAAGGGCGAACAAGGTATTATCGAGGCCAGAAAAAAGCGCAGCAAAAGAGATTTAGGATATGTAGGGGAGATTGTTAATGTGGATAAAAATACCATCGCCGGGCAATTAAAAAAGGAGATTATCCCGGTGGTCTCTCCGATGGGGTTGGGAAAAGATAAACATACCTACAACATCAATGCCGATGAGACCGCCAGCAGGGTGGCGGTGGCCTTGGCTGCCGAGAAATTTGTATTACTTACGAATGTTAAGGGAGTGATGAGACATACCGAGGAAGATTCGTTTATCTCTGCCTTAAACAGTAAAGAGGCGCGGCACTTGATTAAGGAAAGGATAATTCAGGAGGGGATGATACCCAAGATCGAGGCCTGTATTCATGCCTTAGAAGGCGGGGTGAAGAAGACCCATATCATTAATGCCCGGACGCCTCATGCCCTTCTTTTGGAAATTTTTACCGATAAAGGGATCGGGACGGAAATCGTCAGATAAAATTTATGAAAAAGGCAGAAGTTTTTGAGAGCTATAAAGAATTTATCCTGAATACCTATACCCGCCAGCCGGTGATTTTTGTTAAGGCCAAGGGGATGAAAATCTGGGATCTCGACAATAAGGAATATCTGGATTTCTTCCCCGGGTGGGGGGTGAGTAATTTGGGCCACTGTCATCCCAAGGTAATGTCAGCAGTGAGGGACCAGGTCAGTAAATTGATTCACATCCCGAATAATTTTTATCATCCCGAACAGGCCAAGCTGGCAAAGGAGATAAATTTCTGGACTTTTCCTGCCAAGGTTTTCTTCTGCAATTCCGGGGCCGAGGCCAATGAGGCAGCCATAAAGTTCAGTCGTAAATACGGAAAAGGCAGATATGAGATAATTACCTTTGAGAATTCTTTTCACGGGAGGACCTTGGGCGCCTTGGCGGCTACAGGTCAGAAAAAATATCAGGAGGGTTTCAGTCCTTTACCAGAAGGATTTAAGATAATTCCTTTTAATGATATTCCGGCGTTAAAGTTTGCGGTAAATAACAACACCGTGGCTATAATGCTGGAATTGATTCAGGGAGAAGGCGGGATTAATGTCGCCAGCAAAGAGTTTGTGACAGAGATTAAAAAAATCTGCCAGGAAAAAGACATTTTGATGATTATAGATGAGATTCAGACCGGAATCGGCAGAACGGGGAAGATGTTTGCCTATCAAAATTATGACATTACTCCAGATATTATCACCCTGGCCAAGGCATTAGGCGGAGGTTTACCTATAGGCGCCATGGTAGTGAGAAAAGAAATCGCCGATATCTTGCAGCCGGGAATGCATGCCTCCACCTTTGGCGGCAGCCCTTTGGTATGTAAGGCAGCCCGGGCGGTATTAAAGACGGTTCAAAAGGAGAAACTTTTGCACAACTGTCAGAAGATGGGCGACTACTTATTTAAGAAACTGGAAGAACTGAAAAGTCGACATCCACAGATTATAGAAATTAGGGGCATGGGCTTGATGGTGGGCATACAGTTGAAAAATCCCGGTAAGGCGGTAGTCGAAAAATGCCTGGAGAAGGGGATGATTATTAATTGTACCCACGATACGGTTTTGCGTTTGATGCCGGCTTTAAATGTTACCAAAAAACAGATCGATAAGGCAATCGGGATCTTGGGCGAGGCCTTAAAAGTTAGTTGAAAAGAGGTTAAAAGTGAAAAAAGATTTAATCAGCATAAAAGATTTAAGCGCAAAAGAGATCGAAGAGGTCTTTGCCCTGGCCCAACAGATTAAGAAAACTAAAAATAAATTCGCTTCCGCCTTAAAGGGTAAATCCGTAGGTCTGGTTTTTCAAAAGCCATCCAATCGGACCCGCGTTTCCTTTGAGGTGGGTGTTTGGGAGCTGGGTGGAAATTGCATTTATCTTGGGCCGGATGAAATCAATTTAGGCCAGAGAGAGACCATTGAGGATGTGGCTAAAACCCTGTCGCGGTATCTTTCGGCAATTGTGGCCAGAACCTTTAGCCACCAGATGGTTCTGGATTTAGCCAGATATGCCACCATTCCGGTGATTAACGGTTTGAGTGATTTAGAACATCCTTGTCAGGCATTGAGCGATTTATTTACCATAAAAGAGAAACTAAAAAAGCTGGCCGGAGTTAAAATGGCATATGTCGGCGACGGAAATAATGTATGTAACTCTCTGATTTACGCTTCAAGTATAACTGGCGGCAATATTAAAGTAGCTACGCCTAAAAACTACGAGCCTAAAAAGGAAATTATTTCTACCGCAGAATACCTTGCTAAAGCGTACAAGGCAAGTATCGAATTGACCAATAATCCTTTGGAAGCGGTAAAGGGTGCCGAGGTAATCTATACCGATGTTTGGACCAGTATGGGTCAGGAGAGCGAGGCTGAAAAACGCAGAAGAGATTTTGCTGGATTTAACATAAATGAACCTTTGGTTGCCAAGGCAGAAAAAAATTATCTATTTATGCATTGCCTGCCTGCCCATCGGGGAGAAGAGGTAACGGATAGTATTATCGATGGAGAACATTCAATTGTCTTTGACCAGGCGGAGAATAGATTGCATGTGCAAAAGGCAATTTTGGTTTTATTACTGAGAGGAATAAAATGAAGAAAATAGTCTTAGCTTATTCCGGTGGATTGGATACCTCCTGTGCCATTAAGTGGCTTAAGGGTAAAGGCTATAAAGTAATTTGTTTTATCGCCGATTTAGGCCAGCCGGAGGATTTTAATCTGATAAAAAATCGGGCGCTTCTTGCCGGGGCAGAAAAAGTTTACAATAAAGACCTGCGGGAAGAATTTGTAAAGGATTTTGTCATCCCGGCAATCAAGGCTAATGCCATCTACGAAGGTAAATATTATTTGGCAACTGCACTGGGTAGACCCTTGATTGCTAAATATCTGGTAGATGTAGCTCATAAAGAAAAGGCCAGTAGTGTTGCCCATGGCTGTACTGGAAAGGGCAACGACCAGGTGCGTCTTGAGGTGACCGTTGGAATTCTGGATCCTAAATTAGAAATTATTGCTCCGCTAAGAGAATGGGAATTCAAATCGCGGGAGGAAGAGATAGAATACGCATTAAAAAATAAAATTCCGATTGATGTAACCAAAAAAAAGCCTTATAGCATTGATATGAATTTGTGGGGAGTAAGCATTGAGGCCGGTGTTTTAGAAGATATGGGCAAGGAGCCTCCGGAGAGTTGCTATCAGATTACTCAATCGCCTGAGAAGGCACCCAATAAACCAACTTATGTTGAGATGGTCTTTGAAAATGGCACTCCTAAGAAAATCAATGGGAAAAAATATAAAACTATCGATTTAATTGCCAAATTAAGTCAGCTGGGCGCAAAAAACGGTATTGGCAGGGCTGATTTAATTGAAAATAGATTGGTGGGAATTAAATCCCGCGAGGTTTATGAAGCACCGGCTGCTCACATAATTTACCTGGCGCATAAAGAATTGGAAAGCGTCGTGCTGGACCGGGAAACTATGCAATATAAGGAAGGCATCTCCTTAAAATACAGCCAAATGATTTATAATGGCTTGTGGTATTCTTCTGTTAAGCAGGCGTTGGATAAATTGATTGATAAGACCCAGGAAAAGGTGACCGGCACCATCCGGCTCAAACTTTACAAGGGAAACTGTATTGCCGTAGGCAGAAAGTCACCTTATTCTTTATATAAAGAAGAATTGGCAACCTATGGCAAAAAAGATAAGTTTAATCATAAATTAGCCGAAGGGTTTATTAAGATATGGGGTATGCAGTTTAAAAGATAGAGGTAAGCAGATGAAAAAATTATGGGGCAGTAGATTTGCAAAGGCCACTAGCAGACTTACGGAAAAATTTACCTCCAGCATTGCCTTTGATAAGAAGCTGGCAAAGTATGATGTCTTGGGCAGCATCGCCCATGCCAAAATGCTGGGCAAGACTAAAATCATTGCCGAAAAAGAGGCCGAAAAGATTGTTTCCGGACTGAAGTCCATTTTTAAAAAGATAGAGCTGGGTAAGATGCAATTTGACAACCGGGCCGAGGATATCCATTCCCATATTCAGAATGTCTTGAATAAATTAGTGGGTCCCGTGGCAGACAAATTGCATACCGCCCGTTCCCGGAATGACCAGATTGCCCTGGACATGAGAATGTATACCCTGGACGAAATCAAGAATATCAACAACTTAGTTACCGGGCTACAGAAATCTATTTTAAAACTGGCCGAAAAGAATCAGGACATCATTATACCCGCCTATACCCATCTCCAGCCAGCCCAGGTGGTTTTGCTGGCGCACCATTTGTTGGCCTATTTGGAGATGTTAGAGCGGGATAAGGAGAGATTTTCAGATACCTATAAACGTACCGATTGCATGCCCTTGGGCAGCTGCGCGCTTACCGGCACCTCTTTAAAGATAGACCGATTTTTTGTAACTAAGGAATTGAAATTCAGCCAGGTGGCCAATAACAGCATTGATGCGGTTTCTGACCGGGATTTTGTTATGGAGGCCTTGGCTGGCTTAAGCATTCTTTCTGTACATCTATCGCGCATTGCCGAGGATTTGATTTTATGGTCCACACGGGAGTTTGATTTTATTGAGATCGATTGGTCGTTTTGCACTGGCTCCTCGATAATGCCCCACAAGAAAAACCCGGATATCCTGGAATTAATTCGGGCCAGTTCCGGAAAAATCCAGGGAGATTTATCCAGTGTCCTCATTATGATGAAGGGGCTTCCCTTATCCTATAATCGGGATATGCAAATGGATAAGCCACCGTTGTTTGATGCAGTAGATACCATCAAGGAGATTTTGGTTATTTTTGCGGAGTTATTCAAGAATATTACGGTTAACAAAAACTCGATTGCAAAGAAGTTAGATGATGAATCCCTATTTTCTGTGGATATTATGGAGTATCTGATTAAAAAAGGAGTGCCCTATCGAGTTGCCCATGATACCGTAGGTAAAATGGTAAAGAATTGTCTGGATAAAGGGATTTGTATCGCGGATTTGGACTTAGCTCAGCTGCAGAGATTTTCTCCAAAATTCAGACTGGATTTAAAGAAGATCCTTAATGCCAAAACTTCGGTGAGCCTTAAAAGATCATATGGTGGAACCAGTCCGGCAATGGTAAAGCAGCAGTTTAAGAGATGGAAAGGCGTTTTGAAATAAATATGCACGATTTTAGGTATAAAAATAACCATTTGTTTTGCGAATCGGTAAGGATTGAGGATATTGCCTCTAATGTAGGCACGCCTTTTTATCTTTACAGTTACCGTACGCTGATTGACCATTTTGGCAAGCTGCAGGAGGCCTTTAAAGAGGTAAATCCCTTGATTTGTTATTCGATGAAGGCCAATTCCAATTCGGCAATCCTGCGCGCCTTGGTTAAAAAAGGCGCCGGGTTGGATATTGTTTCCGGAGGAGAATTATTTAAGGCATTAAGATCGGGTTGTGTCCCCAGAAAAATCGTCTATGCCAGCGTGGGGAAAACCACACGGGAAATAAGAGAGGCGATAAGGCGGGGAATTTTGTTTTTTAACGTGGAATCGATTCCGGAATTGGAATTGATAAATAGCATAGCCCTGTCTTTAAGAAAAACAGTGCAGGTGGCAATCCGCATCAATCCGGATGTGGAGCCGCATACCCATAGATTTATCACCACCGGCAAGCTTACCAATAAATTTGGCATTGATTTTGAAACTGCGCGCCGAATATTTTTACAGCGCAACAGATTTGCCAGCCTGAAAATCAATGGTTTGCATATGCATATCGGTTCGCAGATTATTGAGAGCAGTCCCTTTATCGGAGCGATAAGAAGGGTGGCGGCATTCGTTGCAGAATTGAGAAGATTAGGGGTAAGATTGAAATATCTGAATATAGGCGGCGGTTTGGGCATTGTCTATAAAAATGAAAGGCCCCAAACCGCCGCAGAATTTGCCTCTGCGGTAATGCCTATTTTAAGGAAAACCGGCTTGAAGATAATTTTAGAGCCCGGAAGATTCATCGTGGGTAACGCCGGCATTCTGGTTGCCAGGGTTCTCTACATAAAGAGGTCCAAAACCAAAACCTTCGCGATAGTTGATGCGGGAATGAATGATTTAATCCGTCCGGCGCTTTATGAAGCCTATCACGAGATTCTTCCGCTAAGAGAAATTAGTCATTCTGTACGCACTAAATATGATGTCGTAGGGCCAATTTGTGAAAGCGCTGATTTCTTGGCTAAGGATAGAACTATGCCCAAATTGGCAGTGGGAGACCTATTGGCGGTGATGGGTGCTGGTGCATATGGCTTTAGCATGTCCAGTAATTACAACCAGCGTTTGCGTGCAGCCGAAGTAATGGTAAATAAAAACCAATTTTTTATCACTCGTAGAAGAGAGGATTATTCTGATTTGTTAAAAGGAGAGGTTATACCCGGATTTTTAAAATGAAGAAGATCCCTTTTGTAAAAATGGTCGGTGCGGGCAATGATTTTGTCATTGTCGAGGAACTAAAGACCAACCTTCCGGTTCTGGCCAGAGAAATCTGCCAGCGCAAAACCGGCATCGGCGCCGACGGACTTTTGGTTTTGGAAAAAAGCCGTCAGGCAGATTTCAAGATGCTGGTTTTTAATCCCGACGGCTCTGAGGCCGAGATGTGCGGTAATGGGGCAAGGTGTATGGCAGTTTATCTTGCCACCGTTGAGAAAGTTAAAAAACAGCACCTCATTTTAGAAACCAAGGCCGGGTTAATAGAGGTTAAGGCGCATAAAGATGAAGCCTTGATAAATGTAGGTATTCCTAAAGAGATTAATCTGGATGTGTCTTTGGATTTGCGCGGTCGTCCGGTGCGGGTAAATGCCATCAATACCGGCGTCCCGCATGCAGTAATATTCGTGGATGGCATTGATCATATTGATGTCTGTGGGTTAGGAAGAGAAGTTCGCTTCCATCCCAAATTCGCGCCCCGGGGAACCAATGTAAATTTTGCAGAGCAATTGGGCAAGGATTTTATCAAGGTGCGCACCTATGAGCGCGGAGTGGAGAACGAAACCCTGGCTTGCGGTACCGGCTCGGTTGCCTCAAGCATCATCACTTTTCTTAAGATGCCGGCAACCAAAAAAGGCAAGGGCCATTTTACTATGCGGGTCTTAACTTTAAGCACCGAGGTATTAAAGGTGCACTTTGATTTCTTGGATAAGAAGGTTTTTAATGTCTGGTTAGAAGGTAAGGCGAAACTGCTCTATTCGGGGGTGTATTATGTTTAGTGGTTCGATAACTGCGATAGTTACGCCATTTCGTAATGGCAAAGTTGATGAAAAGGCTTTTCGGCAATTAATTGATTTCCAGTTTAAGAACGGCACCTCGGGGATAGTCCCCTGCGGCACTACCGGGGAATCGGCTACCCTGTCTTTTGAGGAGCATGACCAGGTGATTGAATTGGCCATTGAGGCGGTCAATAAAAGGATTCTGGTGATTGCCGGTACCGGCTCCAATTCCACCGCAGAGGCGATAATGTTAACCCGTCATGCAGAAAAGGCCGGGGCAGATGCATCATTGCAGGTTTCCCCTTATTACAACCGCCCTACGCAAAAAGGGTTATACCTGCATTTTAAAGCCATTGCCGATGCAGTAAGTATTCCTGTTATTCTTTATAACATTGCCTCGAGGACGGGTGTAAATATCGAGCCGGAGACAATTGCCAGGTTAGCCCGGGATTGTAAAAACATCGTCGGGGTAAAAGAGGCCAGCGGTAATTTGGATCAGATGTCACGGATAAAACAGATGTGTCTGGGGAATTTTGTTTTGCTTTCCGGAGATGATAGTCTGACCCTGCCGCTATTGGCTATTGGCGGGAAAGGGATAATTTCCGTAGTATCAAATATTATTCCTAAAGATGTGGCAGATATGGTAGCAGCATTTTTAAAAGGAGATATTCAAAGGGCCCAGCAATTACATTATAAAATGCTGCCTTTAATTAAAGCCATGTTTATCGAAACCAATCCCATCCCCTTAAAAACTGCCATGGGCTTGATGGGGTTATGCAGCGATGAGATGCGGCTTCCCATGTGTCCTCTTTCGGAAGAGAATTTGGAAAAAGTCAAAAAGGCTTTAAAGGATTACGGGTTATTGAAATGATTAAATTAGCCATCAGCGGTTGTCAGGGCAGGATGGGTTCGCGCATTATGGGGCTGGCATTTAATGACTTGGATTTTGCCGTGGTTTGTATCCTTGAGACTAAAAACCACCCAGCAATAAACTCAAAAATAAAACATCTCACGATTACCGATAACTCTTATCAAATTAAAGAGGCAGATGTGTTAATTGAGTTTACCACGCCCGCTGCAACCCTGGAACATCTTAAGGATTGTCTGCAGTACAAAAGGGCCATGGTTATCGGTACCACCGGTTTAAATACTGCCCAAATCGATCAAATTAAAGAGGCCGCGAAAGAGGTCCCTATTGTATTTTCTCCCAATATGTCTGTCGGGGTAAATATATTTTTACGCTTACTGAAGGAGACGGCGCAAAAACTACCCAGTGATTATTTGGTGAAGATTGTGGAGGCCCACCATATCCATAAAAAGGATGCGCCTTCCGGAACGGCCAAACAATTGGCCCAGATTATTAAAGAGGCCAGGGGCGAAGAGGTGAAAGATATCCAATCTATCCGCGAAGGAGAAATCGTGGGCGACCATAGGGTATTTTTCGAAGGGCCTTTTGATATCATCGAATTGCGCCACTCGGCAAAAACCCGCGATATCTTTGCGCAGGGGGCTTTGGTGGCTGCCAAATGGACAGCAAATAAAAGGCCCGGGTTTTATAGTATGCAGGACGTGCTTTTTGCAAAATAAAGGGAAGGTTAAATGCTGAAATTCGAATATTCGGAAAGACTCCAGAAGCTTCCGCCTTATCTATTTGTGGAGATTGACAGGGCCAAAAGGCAGGCCAGGCAGGAAGGAAGGGATATTATTGATTTAGGAATCGGGGATCCGGATTTACCCACGCCCCAATTTATCATCGATGCCCTAAATAAAGCAGCCCAAGACGGTAGCAATCATCATTACGCGCTCGACGACGGATTGTCAAAATTACGCCAGGCAATTGCTAATTGGTACCAGAAGCGGTTTAACGTCTCTTTAAATCCCGATACCGAGATTCAGCCTTTAATCGGCTCAAAGGAGGGCATTGCCCATCTGCCCTTAGGGGTGATAAATCCTGGAGACAGGGTTTTGGTTCCGGATCCTGGTTATCCGCCTTATCGTTCAGGGACAATTTTTGCCGGCGGCAAGATAGAAACTATGCCGCTACTCGCTAAGAATAATTTCTTAGTAGATTTAGAAAAGGTTTCCGCTTTAAGCAAGGAGTACCCTAAGTTGATGTTTGTCAATTATCCCAATAATCCTACCTCGGCAGTTGCCGGAAGGGAATATTTACAGCGTTTAGTGGGTATCGCCAGAGAGAATAATATTATTGTTGCCTCTGATGCTGCCTATTCGGAGATTTATTTTGACGGGCAAAAGCCGGTTAGTATTCTGGAGATTGAGGGAGCCAAGGAGGTAGCGGTTGAATTTCATTCGCTTTCCAAAACCTTCAACATGACCGGTTGGCGCATCGGTTGGGTTTGCGGCAATAGCCAGGTGGTTTCAGCAGTTGCCAAGGTGAAAACGAATATTGATTCCGGAATATTTCAGGTCATCCAGATCGCCGGAATAGCTGCGCTGGAGGCTGACGACAGCCATCCGGAAGAGATGCGCCGGGTTTACCAGGAACGCCGGGACATTTTGATCAATGGCTTAAGAAACGTGGGCTGGAAAGTACCCGCGCCTCAGGCCACCTTCTATGTCTGGGCCAAGATTCCCAAGAAATTCAAAGATTCCCTTGAAACGGCCAAGTCATTTTTGGATGAAGCCGATATCGTCGTCACCCCGGGGGTAGGTTTTGGTAAATACGGGGAGGATTTTGTGCGTATGGCCTTAACCGTTCCCAAGGAAATACTGGTTGAGGCGGTAGAACGCTTAAAGAAGGTGTTATAAGATGACCAAATGTTATTTGGGTATCGGTTCCAATCTGGGCAATCGCAGGGAGAATATCCGTAGGGCGGTTGAGTTTTTAAAAGAGGCCAGGATAAAGGTTAAGAAGATCTCCACGATTATTGAAACTGAGCCGGTTGGCGGCCCTCCGCAGGGTAAATTCTTAAATGCGGTTCTAGAAATAAATACCAATTTAAAACCGCGGGCTTTGTTGGATACCTTAAAGAGTATCGAGGAGAAATTGGGAAGGAAGAGGACGGTTCGGTTCGGTCCGCGGACCATGGACCTGGATATCCTTTTGTATGACGGTAAAAACATTAAGACCAAAGATCTGATAGTCCCCCATCCGCGCATGCATCAGCGCGATTTTGTTCTGCGCCCCTTAAAAGAAATTGCCCCCAAGATGTTCAAGCAAGAAGCCAGATTGGTTAAGACCATTAAAGAAATGAATAAATTGGTAAAACAATTAAGAAGGCAGGACAAGTCCATTGGTTTTGTCCCCACGATGGGATATTTGCATGAAGGCCATCTTTCTTTGATTCGGCAGTCCAAAAAGGATTGTGATGTTTCTATAATTAGCATATTTGTCAATCCCATCCAGTTCGGTCCGCGGGAAGATTATCGGCAGTACCCGCGGGATTTAAAAAGAGACATGCTCCTGGCAAAGAGCGCAGGCGTAGATATAGTTTTTTGCCCCGAAGATAAAGAGATGTATTCAAAAGAACACCTTACCTACGTTAATGTGGAAAGAATGGGCAATGTGTTATGCGGGGTTACCCGTCCGGGGCATTTTAAAGGCGTGGCCACGGGGGTGGCGAAATTGTTTAATATTGTCGAGCCCGACATTGCCTATTTTGGCCAAAAGGATGCCCAGCAGGCGAGAATCATCGAGAAGATCACGGAAGAATTGAATTATCAGATTAAGATTAAAGTGATGCCCATCGTCAGGGAAAAAGATGGCCTGGCCATGAGTTCCCGCAATAAATATTTAAGTTTTCAGGAGAGAAAGGATGCCCTGTCGCTTTCCGAGACATTGGTAAAGGCCAGTGATATGATAAAAAACGGCCAGCGTTCAATTAATGTTATTCAGGCTGCCATGCGGGAGATTATTGAGAGGAGAAAGACTGCCAAGATAGATTACATCAGTTTTATGGATGCCGATAATTTGACGCCCCTAAAAGAAATCAAGGGCAAGGTCTTAATTGCAGTTGCCACCTGGTTTGGCACTACCCGGCTTATCGATAACGTTATCTTGCAGGTTCGTTAAAGAAGTACCAATCCAAATATTTGCCGAGACATAAAGAATAATTAGCGTGAAGAAAAAACATCTTTTTACCAGCTTAATCATCTTCTTGATTGCCGTTATAATTAAAATTAAACCAGCCTCTTTGGGGATGTTGACTTCAGATTCCTGCACCTACCTGGACATTGCCAGAAATTTTGCAGAAGGTAGAGGTTTCGTGTCTTCCTATAACCTCTATGAGTTTTGGCTAGGTCCGCTCTATCCCGCCTGGGCATACGTGTCTCCGATATTTCCTCTTCTGTTGGCAGCAGTATGGAAAATTTCCCCCACCTTGCATGCGGCTATACTTTTCAATGTTATTATTAATGGTTTGAACTGTGCCTTATTTTATATATTGCTAGAAAGTATTTATAAGAATCCTAAAATCGCCATTTGGTCGGCGATGCTGATGGCGGTCTGCTATCCGATGTTCATGACGGCACTTAATGTCTGGAATGAACAGCTCTCTATTTTGCTTCTATTAATAACGATTTTGATGTTTTTAAAGGATTTATCGTGGGATAAAAATAAGCTGTTATTTGTTGGGATTCTTTTAGGGATAGGATTTTTGATCAAGGCAACCATATATAATTTACTCGCTTTTTTGATATTTCTATTCATTACTTTAAAAGGTAATAAGAGCAGATTCAGAGCTGTGGGGTATCTAATATTAGGATTTATTTTCGTGGTCCTGCCTTACGAATTGTTCAGCATCTGGAGATTTCAGACATTCTACCCGCAACACCTACAGATCAACACCATAGGTTATTTAAAGGCTGGAAGGTCGGGCGGTTATTATGTCAGAAACGCCATTCCAGTTTTGCGGGCTAATGTTGTCGGCTTTGATTTTGTGCTTAAGTTTGTAGCCAAGAAATTGCCTTTATGGATAGGGAGTTCTCTCGTCGAGGCCGCAAGGTGTTTCAATTTATTGCTGGTTTTGGTATTGTTGAAATTATTTTTTAATTTGCACAGAGTAAAAAAAGAAATCAGCGAGAAGGAAAGACTAATGATTATTTTGGCCCTGGTGACTATTTTGGGGCATGCTGCAACCATATTCTGGCACCCTTGGTTTAATAACACAGAGGTGCTCCGTTTTAATCTGATAGGATACTTATTACTAATTCCGGTTGCCGTGGCTTACTTATTTAATCTTTTAAGAGATGCCGATTCAACTTTTATCAAATCCGGCTTCAACTGGATTTATAATGCGGTTTTATTCTTGATTTTGGTTATGATGTTAAGGCCGGTGATATATTTGAATACCTCCCATGATTTATATAGCGTCTTTAAGCAGAGGCAGGAGCTGCGCCAAGGGGTTTTTAATTGGTTAAGGCAAAATACCCAGCCTTTGGATATCGTTGCCTCTTCAGAGATACAGGACGGATTTGATTTGGGGAGGCCAACGGTTTCACTTCCTATTGGTAAGTTTCTGACCGAGACCAATATAAAAGTTTTTTTGTCGTTTTACCGACCCAAATATATTCTGATAGCAATCGATTCTATATCTAGATATAAAGATGTCCTTCCGAAATCAGCCCGGCAGATAATTACAGATGAGGGTTGGAAGGATTGCTTTCTTATTTATAAGTTGTAGCAAATTGGGCGATGAGAAGGATTGGCTTCTAGATGTCTTTGAAATCAAAAAAGTTAAAGATAGGTATTGTCGGTTGCGGCACCATTGGAAGTTACTTGGCCAAGGCCGTTCAGAATGACTTTAAGGATAGGGCCAGGTTAACCGCAGTTTATGATAAGGCTTTGGAGAAGTCCTATACCTTGGCCAGTATCCTGAAAAACAAAAGGCTTGCCGTGGTTACCTTGGAGGCTTTAATTCAGAGGTGCGATTTGGTAATTGAGGCAGCCTCGGCTGCAGTATCGGGTGACATCGCCAGAAGCGCTATTATGTCTGGACGGGATTGCTTAGTGATGAGCGTAGGCGGTCTTTTAGAGAATTACAAAGAGCTATTTAACTTGGCCAGGGGAAAAAAGCGGCATATTTTTATACCCTCGGGAGCTATCGGGGGAATTGATGCGGTAAAGTCCTTGGCCCAGGGTAAAATTAATAAGATTACCATCAGTTCCTATAAACCTCCTCGGGCATTTATCGGCGTGCCTTATCTCTTAAAGCGCAACATCAATCTGGATAAGATTCATGAGGATACGGTTTTATTTGAAGGGGACGTAGCTACTTCAGTGAGATTATTTCCGCAAAACATCAATGTGGCGGCAACCTTAAGTCTCGCCTCTCTGGCTAGAGATAAACTGTCGGTTAAGATTATAGCCTCCCCCAGCTGCAAGAACAATATTCATCAGATAGAGGTTGATTCGGACGCGGGAAGATTAATGGTAAGGACTGAGAATGTGCCTTCTCCTAATAATCCTAAAACCAGTTTCCTGGCTATACTTTCAGCAATCACCACCTTAAAGGGAATCCTGGATTTTGTAAGGATAGGTTCATAGTAAAGGACAAACTAAACTTTTAAATAAGGAAGGGAGGTGACAACAAGATGGCAGAGAAAGTAGCAAAGGTAGGAGTGAAAAAGGCAAAGGGATACCTGTATTTCGTCGATAAGAAAGGCGACGTATCCAGAGCTAAGATGGCCAGAGGCAAAAAGAAGGGCGGCAAACCCGAAAAGGTTGCCAAGGCCGGAATCAAAAAGAAAAAGGGTTACCTGTATTTCATCGACAAGAAAGGTGACATCTCCTGCGCCAAGATGGTTAGAGGCGGAAAGAGAAAAAGAAGATAAGCCAATATGTTACAAAAAATGGCCCCCGCGGTTTTGCTTTAAACAAGCCAAGCGGCGGGGGTCATTTAATATTGAATCCTAACGTAAAGCTCCAGGAGAAAAAGGGCAGATAATCTACCGTTGTTCGGCCCACTAAAACTATTTGATCCTTAGGTTTCCTTCCGTAAAATATAAATTAAAAAATCAGAGGTAGCCATAGAGACAAATAAATATGAAAAAGGAATCGGAAAATAAATTTATCACCATCCGTGGAGCCAAGGAGCATAATCTAAGAAATATTAATCTTGATATTCCCCGCAACCGTTTGGTCGTGGTGACCGGTTTAAGCGGCTCGGGAAAGTCATCCCTGGCCTTTGATACCATTTATGCCGAGGGGCAGCGCCGTTATGTGGAAAGCCTTTCTGCCTATGCCCGGCAATTCTTGGAGCAATTGCAAAAACCGGATGTGGAATATATCGAGGGGCTTTCTCCGGTAATTTCTATTGAGCAGCGGACCGCCGGTGGCAATCCGCGTTCTACTGTAGGCACCCAAACCGAAATCTACGATTACTTAAGGCTGCTCTTCGCCCGCATCGGCACGCCGTATTGTTATAAGTGTAATGTAAAAATCAGTCGTCAAACCTCTCAGGAAATCACCCAACGTTTATTGGAATTAAAGCCAGGCACCCGGATTACCATCTTGGCTCCTTTGGTAAAGGGGAGAAAGGGCGAATACCGTGATATCCACAAAGAGATACAAAAGGCCGGCTTTGTGCGGGCTAGGATTGACGGCAAGATTTACGATGCCGCTGTAAGTATCAAGCTGGATAAATTTAAAATCCACAATATTGAAGTGGTTGTCGATAGATTAACCGTCGATAGGCAAATCAAGAAACGCCTTGCCGATTCAATTGAAACCGCCGTAAAAATTGGTAAAGGCATAACCATCGTCAGCATTGAGGGCGAGAAAAGGGATTTATTGTTCAGCGAATTGTATGCCTGTCCTAAATGCGGTTTAAGCCTCCCGGAAATCGAACCCAGGATTTTTTCTTTTAACTCTCCTTATGGGGCCTGTCCGGCCTGCAATGGTTTGGGAACCAAAATGGAATTTGATGTCGACTTGGTGGTACCGGACAAGACCAAGCCGGTAATCCAGGCCATTACGCCGTGGAAAAAAGGCGGCAAAGGCTATATGCTTTATTTCCGCGCATTATTAAGAGAGCTGGCGGATATTTATCATTTTGATCTAGAAGAGCCTTTCAATAAATTAAGTAAAGATTTGCAGAAAAAGATACTTTTTGGCAGCGGTGATGAGATATGGGGTAGGCAATTCGAAGGGGCCATACCCTATCTGGAAAGAATGTTTCATAAGACCGATAGCGATTATTTAAAACAGGAAATTTCCAAATTTATGTCTGTATCGCCCTGTCCAGGATGTCAGGGAACCCGTCTTAAAAAGGAATCCCTGGCAATCCGAATTATGGACAAAAACATCTTTGAGATTAGTCGGATACCGATAAAAACCTGTCGGGAATTCTTCGGTAATCTAAAATTAGATGCAGAAAAAAAGATTGTCAGCCAGCAGATTTTAAAGGAAATTATCCGCAGGCTTTCTTTTTGTATAGACGTAGGCCTGGATTATCTAACCCTGGACAGGAAAAGCAGCACCCTTTCCGGCGGTGAGGCGGAGAGGATTAGACTAGCGACTCAGGTTGGTTCTGGGTTGGTCGGCGTGGTGTATATCCTCGATGAGCCCAGCATCGGCTTGCATCAGAAAGACAATGATAAATTATTGGCTACCCTACTGGCCTTAAGAAATTTGGGTAATACCTTGATCGTCGTAGAGCACGACGAGGCAACTATTAGAAGCGCAGATTATATCATTGATTTGGGCCCCGGAGCAGGTAAGCGTGGCGGCGAGGTAGTCTATGCTGGAGATTTGGCCGGTATTTTAAAATCCAGAGAATCCTTAACCGGAAAATACCTGCGAGGAGAATTAAATATCCCTCTGCCGGATAAACGCAGGGTTTCGCGGGAAGGCAAATATATAACTATTTCCGGAGCCAGCGAACATAATCTGAAAAATATTGAGGTAAAGATTCCTCTGGGAGTTTTTGTGGGGGTTACGGGGGTTTCTGGTTCAGGAAAATCTACCTTGGTTGATGACGTCCTTTATCGGGCGCTGGCGCAAAAAATCTATAAATCCAAGGAAAAACCGGGAGAATTCAGGAAGATTGAAGGGGTTCAATTTATTGATAAGGCAATCGTGGTTGATCAGTCGCCTATTGGCAGGACCCCGCGTTCCAATCCCGCAACTTATACCGGAGTTTTTAGTATTATCCGGGACATATTCAGCCGCTTACCGGAGTCCAAGGTAAGAGGGTTTAAACCCGGTCGCTTCAGTTTTAATGTCAAGGGCGGACGCTGCGAGGCCTGCACGGGAGACGGTATAAAAAAGATTGAGATGCATTTCTTGCCCGATATCTATGTGAGCTGTGAGGTTTGTAAAGGCACCCGCTTTAACGAGCAAACCCTGGAAGTCAAATTCAAGGGCCATTCTATAGCCGATGTCTTGGCCATGTCCGTGGAGGAGGCGCTAAATCTTTTTGAGAATATCCCGAGGATAAAACAGATTTTACAGACTTTGAATGACGTGGGTCTGGGGTATGTTCAATTGGGGCAATCTGCAACTACACTTTCCGGTGGAGAGGCGCAGAGGGTAAAGCTATCCTCGGAATTGAGCAAGCGTTCAACCGGAAAAACCCTTTATATATTGGATGAGCCAACTACGGGATTGCATTTTGCCGATATCGATAAACTGCTGATGGTTTTGCAGCGTTTGGTGGATAAGGGAAATACGGTGATAGTGATTGAACACAACTTAGAGGTAATAAAAAACTGCGATTATATTATTGACTTAGGTCCTGAGGGCGGAGATAGGGGCGGTGAGGTGGTGGCAGCTGGTTCTCCGGAAGAAATTATGAAAAACAGGGAATCCTATACCGCAGCCTATCTTAAGAATTTTTTAAGTAAGCGCCGTTAAAGAATTGCCCTTATTCACTTTAATCTTTGAAAGATATTTTAAAAGTGCTATAATTAAAAAAAATGTTTAAACGTATAACCTCTATAGCGCTGCTACTTTTTCTTTTGTCCTGCGCCTTTTATCCCCGCCAAACCCTGGCTACCGAGAAGGAAGACGAGTTGTTTTTTGTGGCCCAGAAGGCCTTTGAGGATGGTTTTTACGATGTGGCCCTGCGTTACCTGGACCGTTTTTTAAAGGACTATCCCCAGACTGACAAGCGGCCGCAGGTTCTTCTTTTAATCGGGCAGTGCTACTTTTTTGATAACCAATACCTGAAGGCCTTTGACCAGTTTGAGGGCCTTTTGAAATTACCAGAGGCAGAGGATATCAAGGATGCTTTGCTTTTCTGGATGGGCGAGGTTTATCTTAAAAGCAAGGACTATAAACAGGCAGAAAGTTTCTATCAAAAACTCATCAGCGATTATCCGATTTCTTCCTATCTTCCGCAGGCGTATTATTCCTTAGGTTGGACCTATTTTGAGGAGGGGCTTTACGAAGATGCCATAGCGGCATTTTCTCAGATTGTTAAGAAATATCCCTCCAATGTTTTGGTTGAAGATGCCCATTTCAAGATCGGTGAATCACTTTACAACCTCAAGAGTTATGAAGATTCTTTAGTCAAATTTAACGGTTACCTCAAGAAGTTTCCTCAGTCTAGCCGCCTGGACCAGGTATATTTTTATATTGCAGAGGCCAATTATTATCTGGAAAATTTTGATGCCGCTATCAAAAATTACACCTTTGTTTTTGAAAATTCTAAAGATGAACACCTGGCTAATATCGCCAGGGTGAGCGCAGGCTGGTCATACTTAAGACTGAAAAGATATAAAGAGGCCCAAGGCATGTTTGAACAGGCCCAGTTAGCTGCTCAGGCCAGAAATTTAGGACTGGATGATATCCTATTAGGAAAAGCCAGTTTGTTTACTCAGTTAGATGATTATAATCAAGCTCTTTCTGTTTATAACGAGATAATCACTAAGCTTCCCAATAGTCGCTGGTTTATAGATGCCAAATTGGGCAGGGCAAACTGCCTGCATGAGTTGGGTAGGTATCCTGAGGCGGTAGCTGTCTATGAAGAGATATTGAGTCAATTTTCTTCGAAAAAGGAATTTGCCGAGCAGATGGAAAAGGTTTATTTCGGTTTGGCCTGGTCGTATCTAAAACTGGGGAAATTTAAGGATGCCATAGAAAGTTTCCGGCAAGTGATGAATATGTCTACGGATAAGGCCATGCGCCTAAGCGCGCTTTCGCAGATTGGAGATATTTATCAGGATATCGGTGAATTACAGTCTGCCGTAGATACCTACGATAAGATTCTAAAGGATTATCCCGAGAGTCTCTATAGCGATTACATTCAGTATCGGGAAAGTGTCGCATTATTGAAGATGGACCGAGTTGATGCCGCAACCCTAATCTTTCAAAGTTTAAGCAAGAATTTCCCGAGAAGTAAATTCATTACCGACGCCCAGTATTACCTGGGAATGGTATATTACAAAAAGGGAGATTTCGTTGCCAGCAGGGAACAATTTGAGGGTTTATTAGATCGCTTACCGAAGGATAGCGAATATCGTCCGGACCTGCTTTATTCTTTGGGGCTGAACCTGTCCTATCTAAAAGAATATAAAAAGACAATTGGAGTCTTTGAGCGGTTGAAGAAGGATTACCCGCAGAATCAGGATTTGGTGCAAAAGGGAGATTTTGAAATTGCCAACAGCCTCTATCTATGGGGAAAGGATCAGGATGCGGTAAAGAAATTCAAGCTTATGTTATATAAATATCCCAAATCGGCTATTGCCTTAAAGACATTTTTGTGGCTGGGAGATTATTATTTGAAGGTAAAGAATTTTGGCCTGGCCCGCAGATACTTAAACGGTTGCTTAAAGGATTTTCCGGATTCGGAAAGGGTCGATGAGGCGCGGTACCTTCTGGGTATGACTTTCAGGGAGGAAAAAAGATACGCTGAGGCGCTTAATGAATTCAGGCCTATAATAGAAAACGAAAAAAGTAAAATGTCCATTTCTGCCAGTTTGGCCGTGGCAGATATATTCTCCGAGACGGCTAAGATTGATGAGGCAACCCAGCTTTACCAGAACATCGTTGCGAAATATCCCCAAGCAGCCAGAGATGCCTATGTAAAATTAGCCGATCTTTACCGCAATGGCGGTTATTTTAGTAAGGCAGTAGAAACTTACCAAAAGGCGCTCAGCCTTTCAGCTGCGGATAATTCTGGCGTCGGCAATTCCCAGATCCAATTTAAGCTGGCTGAGGCTGCTGAGGGTGCCAAGGATTTAAATAAGGCGGTAGAAAATTATCTGAAGATACCCTATCTCTACCCGCAGGATTCATACTGGGTGGTCAAAAGCTATCTTCGCGTCGCGCGGATATTCGAAGATCGCGAAAATTGGCAGGAGGCAAAAAAGATTTACGAAAAGGTGGTTAAGGAAAATGCGGAAGAGTCAAAGTTTGCCGCCGAAAGATTGGAATGGATTAAGAATAATATAAGATGAGATCCTTGACCATTTTTAGGCAAGGGTTAAGGATTTTCCCGCCATCAGAATCTGATTAGCGTGGTGGGATCCCGCCCCTGCAATTTAAGTTACGAGGCGGGAAATTCGCCCCGACGTATCATCGGGGCTCACTAAAGGAGGAAGGCATGGATCTTTGGAGGATGAACCCGTGGCAGGTATTTTTGGCAGGTGGGCCGGTGATGTGGCCGATTCTATTATGCTCCATTCTGGCACTGGGTATAATCATCGACCGTTTTTGGTTCTTGAATTCAATAAAGATTGACACCAAGAGATTCTTGGAGGCGTTGTTTGATGATATCAAAAAAAATAAGATTAAAGCCGCCCTGGATTTATGTGAGGCTAACCGGCAGGCCCCGGTAGCCAATGTGGTAAAGGCGGGGATTTTGAAATATGATGCCAGCCGCGACGAGATTAAAGAGGCCATGGAAGATGTCAGTCTGTACGAAGTACCCAAACTGGAACGCAGGCTCAGCATGCTGGCAACCATTGCCCATATCTCACCGTTGTTGGGTCTTTTGGGCACGGTTACGGGTATGGTGAGATGTTTCCAGACCATCCAAATAAAGTCCGCCTCCTTAAACCCGGTTAACCCCGGTGATTTGGCAGGAGGAATTTGGGAGGCGCTTTTAACTACGGTAGCCGGTCTTATGGTCGCCATTCCCGCTTTTTTCGCCTACAATATTTTAGTGAGTAATGTAAATAATTTTGTTTTAGGGATGGAACGGGCCGCGACCGAGCTGGTAAATTTCTTAAGCCAGCGCAGCGAAACCGCCAGGGAAGAAAAGGAGAAGTAAGTTGAGATTTAAAAGACATGCCAAGGTTGAGCACGGTCTTACCCAGATAGACATCGCCCCCCTGATTGATATGGTATTCCAACTGCTGATATTCTTTATGCTCACCTCATCGTTTATATTCCAGACCGGCATAAAGATAAATCTTCCCAAGGCGATTACCAGCGAGGTTTTGCAGGAGGAGAGCAAGGTTATCATTATCTCCAGCGAGAATGTGATATATCTCAATGACCAGGTGGTTACCTTAAAGGAATTGGAGCGGATCTTAAAAATAGCTGCCCGCAAAAATACCCCGTTGCTTATCAAGGCCGACCGCCGTGCCTCTTTAGGTAGAATTGTTGATGTCTGGGATTTGTGTCGGGATGTCGGGCTGTCCAAGGTTAATATTGCCACCAACCCTACACAGTAGCCGGGTTAGGTTATCCTTAAGAAACCATGGGAATGCATAGGGCTTTAGTATTTTCTTTTGCCTGCCATTTGTTTTGTTTTTCTTTTTTTAGTTTAAGATTCGATTTGCCGGCAGATTCTTTACAGGATAAGTTTTCCATTTCCTTCCTGGGTTCGGTGTTGCGGATAAGCGATATTTATCCTCATGGTTTAGATAAGGTCAGGGTAGATAAAAGGCTGGTTTATGGTAAGTCCAGTCCCCCTGTTAATAATCTCGCTGCAGTAATCTATAAACCCACGACCCGATGGAATAAAATATCACCTCCGAAACACTTAAGTAAGTTTTTGGTATTTGAAAAGAAGCCCGCTTCGGCAGAAAAAGAGACTACGCAAGACAGATATTTGGCTACCAAGCCAGATTGGGTCAGGGTTAATTTGAAACTAAAGATAGAATGATTAGTATAAATTTCTTCTGGGCAATCTCGGGATATTTATTTTTTTTTATTTTAGTTTTATTTTGCGGATGGTTATCTTATAATAGTATTGACCGGATAGAAGGGCTAAGTTCAAATCTTAAATTTTTCCGGCAATGCCCCATATGTTCGCACATATTTTTTGATTACTCTTTAGGGGCGATTTCGGTTTGCCCCCGGTGTAACAGTCTAATCAAAGAAAGGGATGGTGAATTTAAATGATTACCGAGATTGGTATAGCAGCCGGTGACATCTGGCACTATCTGGATCAACATGGCGAATCCAGCCTATCCCAGATGACAGGCCATGTTGAAAAATCCCGAGACTTGCTGTTGATGAGCCTGGGTTGGCTGGCCAGAGAAGGCCATGTAGTAGTAAGGGAACAGGGTAGGGAATTCTTTGTTTTCCTAAGAAAATAGTTATGTGTTTATCCCGTTCCGGAATTGCCCTCATTACCGTAATTGTTTTTGTAACCCTCATCTCCATAATTGCTATCGCCACCATTTCTTTCTTGGCCAGCCAAGCTATCTTGATTGAGCACCAAATCCAAACCATCCGTGCCAGATATGCTACAGAAGGGGCCTTGCAGAAGAATCTAATGAATTTATTTATGGGTTTGCCTGTAGAAAATATCACCGTAGACTCCTTTACTATTACTGCTGATCCTCTGCAAAGCATTGGAAATGAACCACTTAGCACGTCCACTCTCAAAGTAAAAACTTCCTATTAAGCCCCAACTTTATCTTATAATTCGCCCCTAAAAAATAATATAGAAAACACTTGACAAAGTAAGTCTGTTATAGTGTAATTAAATACGTTGGATTAATTTATAAAGGATATAGATAAATATAAAATGCAAAGATTATTAGACGTAGAAGAGTTGGCGCGCTATCTGAAGTTGCAGAAGCAAACCATCTACAATTGGCTTAATCAGGGCAGGATTTCCGGAATCAAACTGGGAGGGGTATGGCGTTTTGACCGTAAAGAAATCGACCGCTGGTTAAAGTCGCAATGCAGAAAGGCAAACGATGGCCAATAACAAACATTTAGGGATATTTTTTGGTCTAAGCGGACTAAATGTGGCAGAGAGCGTAGAGAAAAGGCTAAGTAGCCATTATTATATGCCTTATCAGCCTACCGAGGAAGCCGCAGCCATGGGTAATGTTTCCAATGAAGTCCTCCTGACCGCCACCTTGCAAAAAACCTTACGGGAAAACCGTATTGACTCAGAGGAAGTATTTGTTTCCATACCCACCAGAGAATTTATCATTCGCTCGTTTTATTTACCTGCGCTTAACAAAGACGAGTTAGCCTCGGCAGTGGAATTCGAGGTTAGAAAGTATATACCTTTTAAGTTGGAGGAATTATTCTTTGACTATCAAGTTACTACGATTACCGAAGGTAAAACCAGGAAGCTGAGAGTGCTGTTTGTAGGAATAAAAAGAAATATATTAGAGAGATATATTTATATAGTAGAGCAGGCAGAGTTAAAAATTCAATTTTTGGAACCACATGCCGTAAGCCTTTTAAGATTATTTTTAATGAAAAGGCTTTTTGCGGTAAACCAACCGGTGGTTATAATCGAGTCCGACCAGGGGGAAGGGACGATAATGATAGTGGAGCAGGGTCTGCCCCAATTGATTCGCGATTTTAAATTGAATGCGGCGACCGAGAATAGTTTCACTGCCGAGACCGATGTAGAGTTTAGCCGTCTATTAAACGAAGTGAGGGTTTCTTTAGAATATTTCCGCAGGCAGAATCCTCGCGGCAGTGTCCAGAAATTGATATTATGCTCGGCAGAGGATTCTAAGAAATGGACTGAGGGTTTAAATAGAGAATTGAAGATTCAGGCTGTGCATCTATCTCTTCTGGATGCTGTGGGGGTAAGGGATGGGCAGGAATTTGGTCTTTTGTCTGCTTATGGGGTAGGGTTGGTAAATTTGGTAAGAATCCCCTACGCCATTGATTTGGCCAGGAAGCGCTTCAAGCAAGAGCCCCGCATTAGCAAGGCAATTATAGAAGAGGTGGTTTCCCGCAAGACAATTGCCAGGGCGGTAGCCATGGCTGTGGTTATCGTCGGATTGATGTCTTCGTTTAATATGTTTAAAATTCTTGGGCTCAATAATCAAATCATAAATTTGAAGAAATCTAATAAAGAATTAAGTTCTCTTTCCGAAAAGGAATTAAAATCCATGATAGATAGCTACACAAAGAAAATCGATATCATCCAAGATGCCGTATCTGTAAACTTAGTAGCTCCAAAAATTTTTGACATTTCGATGTTGCTACCCGAAGGGGTTTGGTTAACCTCCGTGTCGCTAAAAGTTGATCCGCCGGATTCTCAAAGCATCTCTTTTAAGGGCACCGCCTATTCGCGCGATGCCGGCGTAGAATTGAATATGATAAACAATTTTATTTCTAACCTTAAACAGTCTGTTGAGATTGGAAAAGATTTTCACAGGATATCTTTGGTCAGCGCCAATCAAAATCAAGCGGAAGGTAACGGCGGTACTAATTTTGAGGTATTCTGCAGACAATGATTAATTTAAGCACCAATATCAATAGGCAGTTACTGGAGAAGTTCATTCAACGCAAGGATGTGATTTTTACCCTGGTAGTTTTGGTTGTCGCTTTTTTGATTGGGCGCTCGGTAAGCAAAAATATTTATCAAAAGGTAGTTTTATCGCAGGGTCAGATTGAAAGCCAGAAAAAGGTCAATGAATCGGTAGCGGAATTGGTTGTTTTAAGGGGAAAATTCGATGAGTACAAGAAAAATCTGCCCGAAGATATAAATGCCTTTACCGCCCTAGACAGGATCAATAATTTGGCCAGGCGAGTCGGTATACGTCTTATTTCGGTAACCCCATTAGAGGCAAGGGATAAGATGGTATACTGGGAGTTTCCTTTGAATATTAGATTAGAGGCCAATTACCAGGATTTAGCCAGTTTCGTAAAGACCTTGGAAGAATTGAGGGGTTTTAAGATTTTAAGTTTGGATATCGCTTCCGGCGAAATAAGGCAGACTCAGGTGTTGTTATCGGTAAATTTATCTATGTTAGCAGTTTCTTTAAAAAAATGAAAAGGCTCATAATATTTATTTTAACGGTATTTCTATCGGGATCTTTTTATATCCCGTCTTTGTGTTTAGCCGAGAATACGGAAGGCAAAATTCCGGAATTCAATCCCATAGCCACCAGGGATCCTTTTATGTCCCAGTTTCCTAAAAAAGAAACCGAAAAAAAGAAGTCAGGGGTGCTTGTGCCCATTAAAAAGGAAGAGATCAGGCCGCCAGAATTTACCATCCAGGGATTGGTATGGGGTAAGATTAGTCCTCAGGCAATCGTAAATAATACTGTGGTAGGTCTCGGAGATTCCATAAACGAAGCTAAGATTATAGATATAAATAAGGAAGGCATAAAAATATTGTTTAAAGAGGAAGTCTTTTTTATTAAACCGCAAACGGAAGAGAAGAAATAAAATTATTTATAAAAATGTACTTTAACGGAGGGAATAAGATGAGGATTAATCTAATGGAAAAGATTTTGATTATTACCATCTTTATGTTTCTATTTTGGTCGGGAGGATATGCCGCTGACGATACGAAGGGGTTAATCTATCCGGAATATTCCAAGGTGATTTCCATGGATTTTCAGAACGCCAACCTAAAGGACGTATTGAAGATTTTTTCTAAACAGTCGGGGCTGAATTTTATCGCCGCAGAGGGCGTGCAAGATAGAAAGGTTACCGTTTATCTGGATAATGTGCCGGTGGAACAGGCCCTCGATAAGTTGCTTACGGCAAACAATCTAAGTTACGATATCGATCAGGAGAGCAATGTTTTTATCGTCAGGGAAACCGGTGTCCCGGAATTAAAAACCGTTACCAAGGTATATTTCTTAAAATATGCATCGGTATCCAATTCCAAGATTAATAGCGAAACGAAGGCCTCTGCGAATTCAGGTTCCAGCGGTTCATCGGGCCTTTCGACAGTAACATCCGGTTCTTCCGGCAGCAGCAGTGGTTCCTCTACAGGTGCCAACGCCGGTATCGCTAATATTGTTAGGGGTATTCTGACTAATAAGGGTTCGGTAGTAGAGGATCGGCGTACCAACAGCTTGACCGTAACCGATGTGCCAAGCCATTTTCCCATTATTGACCAGACCATCGCCCAGCTGGACATTCCTACTCCTCAGGTGATGATAGAGGTGGAGATGTTGGATGTGACCAAAAACACCGCAGACAAACTAGGTATAAAAATCGGCGAGACCCTGGCTTCTTGGAGCGGACCGACCCATACCGATTATTTTCCTTTTCCGGCCAGGCTGGCCCAGAAAACCGGCGCGAGCAATCCTTCCTACACCTTAGGCACCTTGGACTTGACTACTATGACCGCAGCCCTGCAATTTTTAACCACCCAGACTGATACTAAATATCTGGCCAGACCTAGATTGCTAACTCTTAGTAATGAAACTGCCGAGATTAAAATTACTACTCAAGAGGCAGTTGGTCTTTCCACCTCTATCCAGTCTTCACAGAGCGCCGCTACCCAGACCACCTCTGCTGAAAGGGCTGAGACCGGCGTCTCTTTAAGGGTTACCCCGCAGGTCAATGCCGAGACCGGAGAGATAACTATGTATATTGAACCCCGGGTAAGTCAGGCCAAGACCGGCGGGACGTTTGGTAACGTGACCTTTAAGGACCCGGAAGAAAGATTTACCAAATCGGTGTTAAGGATTAAGGATGGAGAAACAATTGTAGTCGGCGGTTTACTGCGTACCGATTACAGTCAAACCATCATCAAGGTGCCCCTCTTGGGGGATATCCCTTTGGTGGGAAGTATCTTTAGACATAAGGATTTAGCCAAGGATGAAGAAAGGGAGCTAATTGTTTTTATTACACCTCGGATCGTCAAGGAATCCATGGCAACGTTATCATTTATGGAACCGTCCAAATTAAAACTCAGTCGGGAACAGGGTAGGCCGTCCAAAAGAGTGAAGACCATTGACAAGGCCCTGGAAGTTGTAGAGAGGAAAAGGCGGTAAATTTTATGACCACCTATCAAAAATTAGGAGAGATATTAATTCGACAAGGCCTCTTGACCCAGGAACAACTGGATAAGGCAATTCAGATTCAAGAGAAGGAGAGTGGTCGCTTGGGAGAGGTTTTGATCAAACTGGGAATGATTAAAGAACAGGAATTGATTTCCGCATTGGCAAGTCAGTTGTCCTTGTCTTATGTCTCGAGGAGTTCTGGTTTATTGATACCTCAGGCGGATCAGGGCTTGGAGGATTTGATTCCAAAGGATTTTGCCCAGAAGAATCTGGTCCTGCCTTTATCGCGAAGCCTTAATTCTTTAACCTGTGCAATCTCTGACCCCTTGGATGTAATCTTGCTGGACAATTTGAAAAAGATGACTAATTGTGAGATTAATATTGTTATCGCCACCAAAACCGATTTGGTAAGAGCGATTGAAGATTTTTACAGCCATGCCGCCATGATGATGAAAGAGGCGGTAAAAGAAAGTTATGACGCCCCTAAAGCTCCCGAGGAGAAGGAAAGGTTAAGTAATGAAGAGTTAGAGCTGAGCACCGACAAGCTAATCGCCCGCGCAGGAGAGGCACCGGTGGTAAAATTAGTAGACCTGATTATCCGTCAGGCAATAGATGAGCGAGCCAGTGATATTCATGTTGAACCGCAAAAGGATAAAAGCAGTTTACGTTACCGCATCGACGGCAGATTATACGAGATCCCTCCTCCGGCAAAACATCTCCATATGCCCATCGTTACCCGCATTAAGATATTGGCAAAAATGGATATCTCCGAGAAACGCCTGCCCCAAGATGGGGCATTCATTGTCAAGATGGAGGAAAGGGTGGTGGATTTAAGGATCTCTACTGCCCCGACCATTTACGGGGAAAAGCTGGTATTGAGAATTCTGGATAAAGCTAGCGTCCCCCTGGACTTGGCAAAATTAGGCTTTAACCAGCAGCAGCTGGATGATTTTCGCAAGGCGTTAAAAAGCCCCTTCGGCCTAGTTTTAATTACCGGTCCCACGGGAAGCGGTAAGACTACCACTCTTTATGCGGCAATGAATGAATTGGTAAATCCCCATAAGAACATCTTGAGCATCGAGGATCCCGTGGAATACCGGCTGGACGGTATCAACCAGGTCCAGGTGAAACCGGAAATCGGCTTGACCTTTGCCTCGGCTTTGCGTTCTTTCTTGCGACAGGACCCGGATATTATGATGGTCGGAGAGATCCGCGATTTGGAAACGGCCCAGATTTGTCTGCGGGCAGCATTAACCGGCCATTTAATCTTAAGTACTTTACATACCAATGATGCGCCTTCTGCAGTAAGTCGTTTATTGGATATTGGTATTGAGCCGTATCTTTTGATGCCTTCATTGCTTTTGGTGGTTGCACAAAGATTAGCCAGAAGGCTTTGCCCCAAATGCAAAGAGGCCTACGAATATAAACAGGATGAGATTGAAGGGGTCAAGCTTAATCGCGCGCCATTATTCCGCGCCAAGGGTTGCGATGAATGCAATAATATCGGTTATAAAGGACGGGTGGCGATTTGCGAAACCATGGTGCTAAATGACACCATAAGGAATCTGATCTATAAACATGCCTCTTATATTGAAATCAGGGATGCGGCCAAGGCCAGCGGCACGATGATCTTGCTTGAGGCAGGAATCAAAAAGGTAATTGAAGGAGTAACCAGCATCGAAGAGGTTATTAGTATTACCACCGGAGAAGAGTAATGCCCCGTCTAAGTTATATAGCCGTAGACAGTAAGGGTACTCGTCTGGCAGGTAACGAGGATGTTGTTGACGAGGATGCCTTAATAGCCAAACTTCAAAATCAAGGCTTGGTAGTGGTAGAGATAAAGCCTTACGAGGAAACCTCAGCCAAGAAAGGTGAAAAAATTAAAAGGAAGTCGGTCTCTACCCATGGAAGGGTAAGGATTTCCGATTTAGTAATGTTTGCCCAGCAACTGGCAACGATGCTTGATGCGGGAGTAACCCTGATGCGCGCCTTACAGGTAATTTCCCAGCAAATAGAAAGCGCCACTTTGTCCAGAACCCTGGATTTGGTAATGAAGGATTTGGAAAAGGGATCATCGTTTAGTAGCGCTCTTTATAAATACCCCAAGGTATTCAGTCAGTTTTGGGCTAGTCTGGTTGAGGTAGGGGAGGCCTCAGGAACCTTACCCACCATCTTGGAAAAATTATCCGATTATCTGGAGGCCAAAGCCGATTTTCAAAACAAGATTATCTCAGCATTGATTTATCCAGTGCTTTTGTTGTTTGTTGCTGCGGGGGCGGTTACCTTTTTTGCAATGGTGATTATCCCCCGCTTTGCCGAGATGTTTAAAACGCTCAATGTTCCTCTGCCCTTTCTTACCCAGAAGCTTTTGGAATTCTTTGAATTTATTCGGACAAAATTTCTCTTTATATTATTTATATTAGTTGCTATAATAATTACATTTAAGAGATATCTCAATACCGAAGTAGGTAGGAGGCAATCTGAGTCGGTGGTTCTAAGATTGCCTGCATTTGGTAATTTTTATCGTCTCCTGATCATTGAAAGATTCACCTCGCAGATGGCCATTCTTATCGGAAGCGGCGTTCCTATTCTATATGCGTTAGAGATTTGCGAGAGAATGGTGGTAAGCCGTAAGATGGCTTCGGTCATTGGCAAGATTAAAAATCAGGTCCGCGAAGGAAAATTAATTGCCGAACCCATGGATAAAAGCGGTTTTTTCACGCCCATGGTAGTGCAAATGGTTTTAATCGGCGAGGAAACCGGCGAACTGGACAAGATGCTTAAGAGGGTAGCGGCATTTTATCAGGATTATGTTAAGACCTTTGTGTCCAGATTGAGCACCTTGATTGAACCTCTGATGTTGATCTTTATGGGCCTGGTAATCGGGACCATCGTAATCGCAATGTTTATGCCCATATTCAGTTTGGCCAGTGGGGCAGGAACGGGTAATTTCTAAAAAGTCCATTATCATAGAAAGGGGGTGAAGGGGGAAGCCCTGATTCCAATATTCGATAAACAACAATAGAAAGTTGAATTATCGTTTTTCCATTAATTTAAGGAGGAGAGTGATGAAAAAGGGTTTTACGTTGTTGGAAGTGATTATAGTAATTATCATCATTGGTATCTTGGCAACCTTGGGTTTGACCCAGTTTGGAAGGATAGCTGAAAAGGCCCGCGGCGCTGAGGCCAAAGCAATCATCGGAACTTTGCGTGATCTGGGAGCAGCCTTTCGTCTGGAAAGAGGGACGGTTGCGGGTATCACTAATCCTGACTTCGGATTAGGTACCGGTGCCGGTGATGTACCTTCAGCTTGCGCAGGCACCCATTATTTCTCTTATGGAGCCGCGTGTGTCGAGCCGAGTTGTACCTTCACCGCTACTCGTTGTACTGGTGGCGGTAAAATTCCTCAAGGTGGAGTTGCAGGTACGTTAACTTTGGCTACCAACTACACATCCGGTCTCGATACCTGGGGTGGAACTGGCGGTTATTAATCCAAACTCATAATTTTGCTAAAACCTACGTTGTGCCTCCGGTTAAGAGCACAACGTAGGATAGCAAATATTAGAGTTTGCCAGTTAGGTTCCGTAGCTTAGCTTTCTCTTCAGAAAATATAGCCCAGAAACAGATGACTCAGAGGTTTGGACTCTGCGTAAATAAATTTTGGGTTGAAATTTCTTTCGGTTTTTAGAGAGCATATATGAGAATAAAAACCGCTTTCACCCTAATGGAGATACTCATAGTCTTGGTTATTATGAGTATCCTAGCCACGGTTACCATTCCCGCCTATAATAAAATATTACAAAAGGCCAGAGACCGGGAGGCCATAACCAACCTTAGGCTGATTCAGGCTGCACAGAGAATTTATCATCAGGATACCGGTTTTTATTATCCTCCCGGAGCCACCGAATCCGTCGTTACCAACATTAATAATAATCTTCATTTATTTCTGAATAACAGCCGTTGGGATTATAGCATTACCGGGGCAGCCGGTACCTTTAATGCCGAGGCTATCCGCCGGGCACCTACCGACGGTTATGGTAATTACTGGATAGATGAAAATGCTACGACTGAACCTACTTGCGTGGGCACTTGTCCCTAAGGGTAATCCCTTTTATGAAAAAGACCTGCCGTTTTTCCAGTAGCAAATCCCGCTTATTTAGCTCTTCAAAGTTAAGGCCTACTAAGTTGCTGGGTTTTACCCTGATTGAGATTCTGATTGCCTTCATAATAATGGCAGTTGCCACTACCGGTCTATTCGCCAGTTTCGTGGCTGCCAAAAAATATGTCAGCCGTTCCCGTCATCGCCTGGCAGCGGTTAATGCCGCCAGGATGATCCTGGAAGATTTGAGGGCTTACGTAGATCAGAGCAGATGGACAGACTCTTCTAATCTGTTAACTTGTCCCGGCGGAGGTTCCTGTTTGGGAAATTATAATTTACCGGCCGATTACCCTGTCGGTACTCCCTGGAATTGGTCTGCCAATTACACTAGTATTCCGGTTAATGTCAGCACCGCGCAAATGCGCCGGGTTACCGTCAATATTCATTGGGATGAACCGAACTAATAACAGGGCACTTACCCTGACAGAATTATTACTGGCTGCTTCTTTGATGGGCCTGGTGGTAATTACCGCGGTTAATTTGGAGATGGCCAGCCGCGGTTTCCATTTTTCCTCGGATAGGGAGGGGAGATTGCAGGTGCAGCTTTCCATTGCCATGGAGCATATGGTGAAAAATATTTCCTTGGTGCACTCTGACCTCCAAAGAGACGGTACTGAACCCGGAATTGATATCATTCCACCTCCGACTAATATTGTATTTCGTGTTGACCAGCGTAGCGGAGGGGTTTTTACTCCCCAGAATTATGATGACGATCTTTGGATGAGTTATTGGCAGGTAGGAAATCAACTGGTATTTTGTGCCAATTGGAATAAGGGGAGTAGCTCTTGTAATAGTCCCCAGGAAGTTATCTGCAATAATGTCACTACGGTGCAATTTATTCCCCATTTTTCCCCTACTGAATTCTATTTGGAGATTATCCTTTCTGGCATCGATACTGGTATTCCCACCATTACCTTTCACTCCCGGGTTTTTCCCCGCTCTTATTCTGTAAGATAATGCTTAAGAGCCGAGATTTTTCATTGCAAATTATCGGGGTTTATGATAAATTTCTAGATATATTTCAGATAATTTTTAGTTTTGATTGGAAAGACACAGCATAGCAGGGGCTGTAGCTCAGTGGGAGAGCATCTCGTTCGCAAGGCGTTCAGACGTGTTTCTATAACTCGTTGATTTTGTTGTAAATACAATCTCCGTTAAACACTTACGGAGTTTTCTTTTTTCTGGATACTTATAGATTTTTATAGTATTTTCTTTGTCAAGTGGACACTATTTGGACACCCAAAATCCCTTTTGGGGGCATA